>Ga0315336_1001093_pt1 | contig 58539 bp, 76 predicted proteins | sample ASW5metaG_FD_204512 | JGI IMG/M metagenome (GOLD analysis project Ga0315336, IMG submission 204512) | Ammonia-oxidizing marine archaeal communities from Monterey Bay, California, United States - ASW #5 | ecosystem: Environmental > Aquatic > Marine > Intertidal zone | place: USA: California...
CCCATGCAATCAACATTTCTTCAATCATACTTTCTTCGTCCACATCGCGTACTTTCGTAACATACAGCCGAAGTTGCTTAGTCGCACGATCTTCGGGTTCCTGATGAAGCGCAAGCACAACGTCAGGATTGATCACCCACTCCTTACCATATCTGACTCCCCACATATTAATTTTTGGACCTTTTTTACCCCGACTTACTCGTCCTTTGTCATTTGAATCTCCAAATTGGGTAGTCACCACCCAAGGAATATTACTAAGCTCCGCGTATCGTTGTAAGTCGTTGACTACAGATACTGTACCCTCCCAACCACTTTTAGTTTTTCCGGACGGTGAAAATCTGTAACCTCCATCAATCACTACCATTGCGGGTTTCTTGTGGTTAACTAACGACATCACATCAGTAACCGTCTCTACTTGCTGCTTGTCAGCTACCCATAGCTCGCCAGGAGTTGTGTCAGCCTTAATGGCTGTTTCCCATCTATCTCGGGTTGTAGGGTCCATGTCAGCATTCCTCAATCCCCCGAAAGGTATTTTATACCGAATCGCATCAAGTCTTCGCGCAATTCGAATAGTTGGCATTTCTAAACTAACATATAAGATATCGTAGTTTAAAGTCAAAGCGTGATTAGCCACGATACAAGACCACCAAGTTTTGCCCACATTAGGTTTCGCCATCACTACAGTCAACGTGCCATCCACAAAACCTTGGGTAGCCCCATTTATCTCGTCCCACGGTGACAAAATGCCTTGAGTGGGTAATGCAGACAACTCATCATACTGTGTTATCCGTTCTAGTCCTCCTGACTTTAAACTATGTAAGTTAGCAACCGTTGACGGTACAATTGACGCCTTTGACACAAAGGACGTTAAACGCGCCATCGCCAAATCCGGTGCATGGGCGTCTAAATCCTTTGCCACTCCTTTTAACGCTTGAGTTATTTGAAATGACGTATGCCTATTTTCAATTTGCTCGACAAGATAAGCTATATCTTCAATTTCATCGGGCAAACTAACATCGCACTCTTCGTTTACTGCTAAAGTAGCGGGCCACGACTTCTTACTAAATACATAGTCTTGAACCCATTCGAATGCGTCTAGCGATTTTCCTGGAATTATGTAAGACTTTTGAAATCCTGCATTGTCCAATACGTCAAAATCTTTAGCGTCAAGAACTGCTCGTAGGATTCGCAATCCCAATAAGTCCTCAACTCCACTACTCATTTCGTGTCCCCTGTAAAATCATTCTTATCCATCATCAGTTTATGCAACTCTTCTCTACGTCCACGTATATCAAGTAACATTTTTTGTCGTGCAATCCTGAATTCCGTTTCCTGTGTAGAAAACACAAATTCACCAGTTCCTTTTACTTCTTCGATTATTCTAGTTGACTCCCCCACAGCCATATCAATCATTTCACGTTCTAGAATTCCATACAACTTGTCGCTCTGCTCTGCAAATGTAGGATATCGCTGCTCCAATTCACGAATTACTTGAGCTTCTTCCGCCTCTGTACCCCAACCAATTGCTGACAAATATTCAAATAGGTGTCCTTTCAAATGATGCAGGAACACGCTTTCTTCCATCGGTTCACTAAATAATTGCTCTAAGCTCGGCTTAGGCAGTTCAACGCCTTCATCGCCATCGAAGTTGAAAGATTCGTTCATTTCAGGTGTCCAATCCACTAACTTTTCCTCCAAAAGATTTCCTAAAATCATGCCCTTGAAATCGGACAGGATACAAACTCTCCTGCAATACAGCATACATTGCAGGATAACGCAGTTTTAAATCGGTCAAGACCACATTGCTGGTTAAAATTGTCGGCAACTGTCTATCAATACGATATCTAACTACGTCTTCCACCAAACTTTCGGTATACTTTACTTCTTTTCGTAACTGAAATTCATCAATTACTAAAAGTGAAGTATTACGCAAATCCTCAAACAGCAACTCTCCAGATTCCGGCATCAAATGATTTTCAATTTGTATTCCTGGTAATTCTTTAGCTCTAACCCACCGTCCAAATATCCTAGATCGTGCCGCAGCTTTCAAACAAATAGAAGCCGCCGCCGACTTACCCATTGAGTAGTCACCCCAAATATAAAGACCTTGACCAGCTTGAACATTGGAAATAATGTTCTCGCAATACGTGATCAAGGTTTTCTTATGACTACAATTGTCAGGTATAAGTTTTAGGCGGGCATCCCAATGATTTTGAGGAATCCCAATTATTCGTAATAACTCCGAATTCATTAAAAACCCTCATCTGGTGACTCGCTTGCTTCGGCAGCATTAAATCTGTCAGCTACCGTGGATGTTCGAACACTTTGCCCTAACTGATCGTCCGCATACATTTCTTTGATTGTTTTAAACGTCAAAGTTGCTGACAGCATCCCTACGTTGTATGCACCGATCCAACCCAATCTATTTGTAACTTTATCCCAATTCTTGAATACCCACTCAATCATTGCCATCGCTAAGTTTTCATCATTGTGGCAATACCCAAAAAATCTATTTATCATTCCCATTTCTTTCGGAAATGACTTCTTGCCCGTTTTATTGTCTACTGACATGGGGTATTCAGTTTCAAACACTTGCAAATGTAATTCCTGTGCTCGTGATAGTATCCTGACTCCCGGCACTTTTGAATTTTTCTTTTTTCGTACCAGTGCAAGCGCTTGCATTCGTACCGAAGGTGCTAATTTTGTCACAGCCTGTACTGCTCGTTTTTTACGCCGCTGCTCTGCAATCGCCCGAAGTTTGTCTGCGCTGCTTAACTTTGTAGCAGGGGTTATCGGCAACTTGGGTAATTGTACACGTTTACTCGCCATCCAGCAAGGTTTTTTTAACTTAATTTCCCCCAATAGCCAATATCCGTTTTTGTTGCCTACCCACTTCAACTGCATTAACTTCTTTAGCAGCACTTTAATTTCTTCAACGCCAAGATTCATATCGGTGGCAAGCATTTCAATAGTAAGATTCGAAATCAATGTGCCATCATTTCGAAATGTCTTAACCGGATCTTCTGTACACGATAAAGAATTGTACGCCAATTTACAGTAAACATACCAAACATCAGGTGTAACTTGTGGATCTTCGTTCAACCGCAAAACCTCGATATCCATAAATAGTGCATCTCCATTTGTGCAAGTGCTTGCATGTCTAAAAGAAATAAATCTAGGTTTGGCTCCTTTGGCTCAAGTGATACAAATGTAATGTCATACAATGCTTTTGTCTAGCTCACTAAAAACACTCATTCGCTACGCTCATTCGCGTTTTCTTACGCTCGCAGCCGATGTCCGTTCGCTGCGGCTCACAGCCGCAGCTCTGCGTACATCGACTCCCCCTCCGGGGGAATTATACCAAATACCCAAAAATAGGTCAACTCTTAATTTTCAAGTCTCTTTGGATTTTAATTTGCTTCGTCCAACCCCTCCGTAAATACAAAGACGGAACTTGGAAATTCCAAGTTCCGTCTCTGATTGGAGTCGGTTTTCGCTGCAGTTACCAGCGTATCAGTTTGGAAAACCAGCACAGAGGTGGCCGGGCAATTCAGCCAAAGAACAATCTTAACGCAGCCTCGAACCATAGCGGCATAGTCGATAATCTTGTAACTTCGTTTCTGCTAAATCGGAAGAACTGACACCCACTTCCTATCCCCGTCCGACAACGACTCAAACGTAGTGCAAGTGCTTGCACTATATCAAATTTACAAGATTAAATCCAGGAACTTTGTCCGACTCCTCAATCCCCGGATCATCTGTAAAATGAACTTGTGGATCAAACTCAGTACGAATCATGTCATCCTCATACTCACGATACAGTATTTTATCATATCCATGCTTACCCCACAATGCCGGATTCATGTGAATACCCGTTTTTCCGATGTACTCACTCCTGTTAACTACAGGTGCTAATCTACGCCAACCTCGATAATCCATAGTTAACATTGTCACACCATCTTGACCTGTAGGTGGCCCCGATACATATCGTGTCCTCCACTTATTAAAATCGGCTTGCAGCGGATAATCAGTTATGTCACTGGACACTTCAACATTATCGCTCCACTCTTTAAATCGTTTAAGGATAGCCTTATGCGGTCTTCCTCCGTACAGACCAAACAGGAATTGTTCTTCATACTTATAAATCAAAGGGGAGATATCATCCCAGCACTGCTTAGACATCGAGTAACCCCACCAGTTTGACATTGTAGCTCGTACATAATTAAGGTAGCGCTCTCGTCCCAAATTTGAAAGTTCACACCATTCCCAACCTTGCACAGCTCCTACATCTCCATACCCACATCGATCTGCCCATTCCCAAATATTTTCACACAACTGGATATACTGAGGACTAGGCACTAAATCATCTTCAAACACGTATACTCGATCAAATCCAACGTTATCGAACAGTTGACGCCTCGCATCAATTATGTTTCTACCACATCCATAATGTACAGGGCGCTGCACAATAGCACCCCGAGGAAACGTCTTCTTGAACTCCAACACTTGGTCATCAATTTTGTAATGTTCATGTTCTGCATCGTAGGGTTTATCAATAAAAAGAACAGTAGGCCAGCTAGTGACTGATTTACCATCAACTTTATTTTTTGCAAGCGCTTGCACAACTTTTTTAAAATAATCTGGTCGATTGCACGCAATCAATGCGATTGCAGGAAGGTGTGTGTACATTTTAAGATTGGGTCGATCATCATGCAAATTGAAATAAGGCAAATGGAACCTCGCGCCCACATCTTGGTCGTAGTGTACTGATGGTTTTTTTGGTACGATATTGCCCTTTGCTATTGCTTTTTTCGGACTAGACAGCTCTTTAAGCATGGAATGAAATTGAGGACACTTTAGTTGGAATGACCCCACACCTTTTATTCGACATCTTCCCAAAAATACACCTGTGGGTTTCAACTCCAAACGTGCCCACAAGAAGTCATCGTTAAACAGTGATAACGTCACAAGATCCGACGTTTGGTTGTAATTCAAATCCCAGTCTAACTCCGTATTTAGAATTTGCACCGTATTCGCAAACTCAATTTGAGTAGAGCACCCCGAACCTTCCCACAACGCACCACGTACTATTTTATCCAATGTTGTTGTAATAGTTGCAATATCCATCTCAATCTCCATCATGCTGTGATATTAGTAGTGATTCTTGGATTCGTCATGAACCAAGTTCCTGAAGTCGCTGCAAACTCTACCCAAACATTCGTAGACGTGGGAGAAAAGTTATGAGTAATCGTACCAGATGCTATCAAAGGCAACGACGTACCACCCAAAACCGTTGCATTGTAATTTCTAATTTCAAAACTACCTGGGCCTGTATTTAATGTTAAATCTGCAGTAACTGTATACGTCAACCCCGTAGCCAGATAGAGTGGTTGATATACCTCACCTCCATTCTCAAACGCAAAGTAACCTGAAATTGCATACACATCTGTACTAGAGATAATCCAGTTTACCCCATTAATTCCACAGAGTTCAGGATACACAAATAAGTTATCACTCGCAAACAATGTGCCACCCAACTCTTCAAACGACTCCACTGCTAAACTCATAGTCGTCTTAAACGGATCAGGTGTGTAGTTAACTTTTATATTCGCAACTCTACCTGTGATAGTTCTAGCATCATCGGGTGTCGTAAATCGCACCACATCGTTTAATCTAATACATGGTAAGTATGCAGTTTCTACCGCATACGTATTCCGTTGCATTTTGAATTTTTTAAATTCTCTAATTGCAACAGCCAATGCAGTGTACGGATTCCCTATGTACAAATTGTCAACTTCTTGAGTCACCACTCCAAACTCTATGAGTAAATCTGCATCCGAAAGGGTGACTTCCATCCGATTATTGTCTGATGAGTCAGATGTCTTGTCTGTGTCCGCTTCCCGGAATGCTCCTGGCGGAGTATGTGTCATTGCAGCTAGAATTTGGTCGTGTCGAGTTATTGCTTCCTTTTGACCTTTACCGCTAACCCCCGAATCACTCGTCTCTTCTTTTCCCAAATTCCTGCCAAACACTTTAGCAGCCGTTACAACTTTTACACCTTGAGCAAAACTAACGCCAGTGTCAGGCCGCACTGCAACTGTAGACGACCCTCCGTCTTGTGCGATATCCGTGACTTCATCAAAGTCAGAATCACCAGTAAGCACATAACCAGCATTCTTCAAGTCAGATTTTTTAGCTGACAGATTTTTAAATGCTAACTCGGAGTAGGTTTCCATAACTCCCGGTATGTAGCACTTTTCTTTGGCAATTTCACTGGGTGTTTCAGACTTATTATTGTTTAAAACTTTAGATCCGCATCCCACCGAACCTGACCATCTCCCACGCACAACCATTCGGGATGGGCCTTTTTCTCTACTTCGTGACGACTTTACAGAGATAATACAAGTATCTGGAATAGTTGTGTCTACTGATGAATTATCATCTTTCCATGCTTCAATTGTAAGATTCCCGCCCACCTGTACAAACATGTCAGACTCGCCTGCTTGTGCCAATTTTTGACACTCTGCAAGCATATCAGTGCCTTGTACAATAGTGCCCACACTGGGTGTTGCAGCCATGCTAAAGTTAAGCAACGCTAACGGTACACCTGCGTAAACATTCAAAATATCCAGTATGATGTTTCCTACAGTATCCGAATAGTATTGAGAATTGATCGGATGCTGCTTCAACGTTTCAAAAAATGAACCAAGATTAACCGTAACCATATCGTTATCAATGTTACGATCATCATTCAAGGAAATGATAAGCCCTTTAAACCAAGTTACTGACCCAGACATGCAAGTAGTGTCTGCCCCGGAAGTGGAAGTTACAGTTGCTGTCAAATCCAACTGGAAGGGCGACCATCTAAGGGTCCCTGCGCTGTACTGTTGGGCTTGATTAGTGAGAGTACAACTACCACTTAGCCCTGAGTATATGTCATACGTCACATTCCAGCTAACGAAATCATTGGCAAGGTTTTGTGTAGGGAACGGCATGTTAGACTCCAGCCTTTTTCCATTTGGACCCGCCCGGCGCTTTACACCCGTAACGAGCAGTTTCCTCATAAGCCACTAAATTTACAATGCTACTGTCACCTTCTAATTTACAACCGCAAATGCTACAACGTGGAGGGTCATAAGTTTTATTAGACAGTGGGCATGTAACACAAATCTCTAATCGTGCTTTTATCCGTTCGTCTGTTACACTACGATCTCCACCAATTACTGCTGTTGCAAGTGAATATGCCTTTTTAAACATATCTACTTTGTCACCCAACCGACGAATTAAATCCCCATACATACTTTCGTAACTCATTGTACCCTCAATGCAAGCGCTTGCACTATTTTGTATTGATATAACGTGGGTCGTCTATACGTAACCATTCAAATCCGGGATGATCGTATGCGCCCTCTCCAAACATCCAATCCAATAGCAACCCCAAAGTTCTAGGTGTAGTGAGCAGCTTTTCGTAGGAAACTAAGCACACGGGCAGCTCAGTGCTAACATAGAACTCCAATACTTTTTGCCATTTCTGTAACGCATTATAAAGCAACGGTTCGATTCTGAACTTTGGATTATCCAGTTGCTCGCGCACTCCTTGAGATAAAAAATCTCGTGTGGGGATAATAATAGTAGGATTATGCGTCATGGCCAAATAAGTATCTATTTTACGATAAAATAAATGGTAAGGACTCAAATCATGCGCCTTGAATCCCCACGTTCCCCATTTAGTGTCGTTAAATAATAACTCTACTGGAAAGTTAGGATCTTGACAAATACTAGCAAAATCGCCACTATACTTCTTGGACTCCAAATTTCGAGGATTGTCAAAATCAATGTAAATTCCTAACGCTTCCAGTAAACGCATGATTGCAGTCGTGCCCGCGCGCGGCGCGCCTGTCACTACGAAAGTTCGATCATCAATTTCATAGTCCGGCACGTTACGAAACATTATTCCTGTATTAACGTCCATGTGATCCCTAGTACGTAGGTAAATTTTTTGGCAGCTTCCCGGCGTATCCATACGCCTCTGCATCCGGTGTACACCAGGCTCTGACTTGGGGAATAATGGGATACTGAGTGTAATCTCGTGGAGTAAACACACTATCCCATTCGGGCTGGTCGTCTAGCGAAAATTCTACACCCAATTCACCCAACTCACTATACAAGTCCCCTACACGAATTATGTAATCGGGCACAAAGGTCCCAACATAATCAGTAATCCTTGACCTAAGATATGGCTCCACTCTTTCTTCGACAACGGACTCCACGAAGTATGCCCAACGCCCAGGAATGATGTCTCTATCTCGGAGTGAACTTGCATAAATATCATACAGTCGGCACAGGCGTACATACGGATTTTCCACGACTACTGCTACATCGTAGTGATCATCCTCGTCTTCGGCTTCTTTCCATTTCAAAAATCCATCTGGCTGCTCCATCCCATCTGCATCTTTTAAATTAAGTATGTCCTCTGCACCACACGTTGCGGGTGCGATGAATACTGCAAGCTGCTGTTCGTCAAATACGATCATATTTATTCCTTTTCTGATGAAGTTACTTTGGCAATTAACTCACGAACTCTATGAGTATATGTCAAATTTGATTTGCAATGGGTGTGGCCTTCTTGTTTAATTTCGTCCGCCAATTTTTGATGATTGAGATAAAACTCTATTTTTTCTTTCAACTGTTTGAAGTTGCCGCGTTCATAGCTCACATAATGTACCCCATCTTGGAAGTCCTCCTCCAACCCCAATGTCTTAGGATGAAGTATAAATCCCCCACGACCTGTAATTTCGTAAATTCGGTTACTCCAATAGTAATCACTAGGATGACTGTCACCTACTACAATTTTAATTTTAGATAGGGCTTCATTTAACTCCATTCCTCGGGTTTTTGTATGTTGAATAAAGCGAGAACCATAATTAGATCGAAGCCAACTTAAAAGTAAATAACGAGATCGCTCAGATCCTTCCTCGCCAACAAACCCTACATCATACTGATAACTTGATTTCATCATCGTGGCATGTGGCTCATGGATTCCTTGTCGAAGCACGGAATGATTACAATTTAGCTGATTCCATTCTTCATCATGCCCGCCATCAGTAGTAAACAAATAGTCTGCCCAAAATTGCAAAGGCCGGTCATGGCGTAATCCTCCTAAAAATAAATCCCATTGCCAACATACGGTAATTATACCATTTACTCTACATAAGTCAAGGATTGACTCCACGCCGGGAAAAGCATCTTTGCTGAATAACACAATATCAGGTTTAAACTGTACAATGCGTTCCCATCGTCGTCTAGGACACAAGGAGCAGTCATAAGGCTGACGCAACACCTCAGCACCCGTTTGCTTCAATGCATATTCTACATAAACTTCTGTGGAATAGGAATATCTAAATTTCCCAATATACACTATTTTCATGTCACCGCCCCTGTGCAAGCGCTTGCATTTGAGCAGCTACCATGTGTTCCACCATAGATTGAAAACTCACTTCAGGCTTCCATCCAAATGTAAATCGTGCTTTCTCTGCATCCCCGCATAGATGAGTAACGTCGTTAGCTCTCACAAACTCTTCAGATGTTTGCACATATTTAGTATAGTCTAAATCCAAGTACCCAAATGCGATTTCCAGTAACTCTTCAATGGAATGCTCGATGCCAGTTGCTACGACATAAGAATCCGGTTTATCTTGTTGCATCATCTGCCACATCGCGTTTACATAGTCACCCGCATACCCCCAGTCTCGTGTTGATTCTATGTTACCTAGAATTAACGTGTCTTGACGGTTAGCTTTGATTTTAGCGGCTGCACTACATATTTTTTGAGTAACAAACCCGCTACCTCGACGAGGGCTTTCATGATTGAACAAAATGCCACGACAGACAAATAAATCAAACGCTTGACTGTAGGTTTCCGCAACGTTATGCGCAAACACTTTAGCGCAGGCGTAGGGGCTACATGGTGCAAGTGACGTGTCTTCATCTTGTATTGCCGTTTCCGCATTACCAAACATCTCACTGGATGATGCTTGGTACACTCTCACTTGGTTGCCTGTTCTATTTTGATACTGTAACGCTGCATGAAAAACTGAAGCCGCCCCCAGACCTGTAACATTATAAGTATATGTAGGATGTTTGAATGACAAACCTACGTGACTTTGGGCTGCTAAATTGTAAATTTCATCCGGCGCAACAGTATCTATCACATACTGAATTCCCACAGGATCAGTTAAATCCATGTAATGCATGAATGCATTGTTTTCAGACGAATAACTCAGTTCTCCTGTATTTGGCTTATTCATGGTAGTAGTACCATGAACGATGTAACCTTTACTTTTTAACAACTTGGACAAGTACCAACCATCTTGTCCCGTTACTCCTGTAATCAATGCCACGCTATGCATCTGCTTCCTTCCTACTTGACAATTTACTTCTAGCTACTTCGAATCCTGCAATCCCTAAGCCCACTTCAAAGATTGAGTTCCACTCTGTGGAATCAAATTTATCTGCATTCAAATACAGTATCACCGTCAAAAATACTAAATAAACACTATGCTGGAGAATTGTCCAAATTTTGTGATCTGACGGATACCGCCTCATTTGTAACTCCTTTTACTAAGTTCATGAAGTCATGTCTTTTAGTGGCCCATGATCGTTTCTCCGCCCAACGTCTAACTTCAATACTCTCCTGCCCTAAACCCATAGTCATAACTTCTTTACAAATATTTACAATATCGTTAGGACTTGACAAATGCCAATCCATCGGTCTACTTACTGCCTGACTTATAGACATGGTAGGGATGCGAAACAATGCTGGGTTTTCATTCCACGGAGAGGCGTCCGGAGTGATTACCAACATACCACATGCCATAGCCTCCCACGGCTCTAACCCAATTCCGTCTACAGTATGAGGAGCTATAAGTACATCACCTTGCTGGTACAATTCATTATTGTCTTCCACAGATGGCAAAACAACAACATCCATAGCTTGCTCAGGTATGCGGATATCCACTTGACTGATAACTGTCAGGGGCATCTCCGGCCAAACTTCCAAAGCCTGTCTAACTGCATCCCAGCCTTTACGGCCATGCCAGCCACCGCGACCATTGAGGAATAAAAATCGTTTGCACTCATTACGTTGTACAAATGAAAATCTATCGGTGTCAACCGGCCAAGGAAAATGCACGCAAGGCAAGCCGTCCGCGCTCAAGATATCGTAGCATTGCTTAGTCGGGCAAATAAATAAGTCTACGTCAACCGTCCACTTGCCTCGGGGCGTCCACTCAAGCATAGGGACGCATACGGTACGCTTACCTTGTGCCCGCGCCAGCGGAATAAGATTTGGAAAATAAGGAGTCTCACAGAACAGTAACACATCGCATTGTTCAATTGCTACTTTCAGAGAGTCTGCAAACTTATCATCCAATTTTCGAGCGTTCGACTCAATGGCGGAAGGCCAGTGAGAATGGGTCTTCTTCAACCACAACTCCAAATCGCAGTAGCAATCAAGTTGTCGATTAAGCTCTCCCAATCCGGTGTGACAGTCATAACCTACTAATCCTACTTTTGACATTTTAATTTCCTCCGTGCAAGCGCTTGCACATCAAGCTACTTTTTTCAATATGGTTTGTCGCAATCCTTCCATGTGCATTGCGTAGCCGTGTTTTAATGCGTAGGGAATCACTAAGTCCCCTTTTCCGGGTGACACATCGCAATCATCTATCAACACAATTGAACCAACTGCCATGTGATTTTCACATACTTTAAAACAGTCCAGTGCAAACTGAACACCATCTTCTTTGGACGGATGAGGTCCGTCCAAATACAACAACCCAAATGGCCCTTTTTCCCGATAATCCATCTTCTCCAGATACTCAAACGCATCGGCACAAATGAAGTTGACATTGCTTCGCTCGCCAACCAAAGACTTTGCTGTTGCAATTGCTCGGGCTTCGATGTCAATACAAATAACATCTCTACCTGACTCGGCCCACTTCACAGTGGAATGCCCGTCAGACCTGGCAGCAACTGGACGAATATCTCTGATCGCCCCAATTTCCACGATAGGCCCCCACTCCGGCATCGCCTCTAACGCTTCTTTAAACAAAAATTTGTCCCATCGTGCTTCACTCATGCGTAGTTCCTTAGTAAATGCAGTATCAAGCATACTGAATTTGTCACCTAAACAAAAAAGGACTGATTTTGTATATGTTACACCCAAACTCTTGGATAAGTTTCTGTGAAACTCGCGTCGTATGCTCCTTTATCGACGACAACCATGAAACATACTCCTCCTTACTTTCCTGCATTGGGTGTATATTTTCGTAGTATCCAGCTACCCACGCCTGTCCGTCTACTTCACAACAGTCATGCCCGCATATGAAGATATTTTTGGCTCCAAAATACGCCGCCAAATGAATAGCAGATGTTGCAGTTGAGTGACTAACCACTATTTCGTTAGAATTTTCCTGAATGCATTTTAAGTTAGGACGTTGTTCAGGTTTACTAGGATGATCAAACACATAATAATCCACGTCAAGCGTATTAAGAGGCCCACCGAAGTCGCCAAACACATGCTTAGACAATACAATTTTCGCGTCATTTCGATGCTTCAATATCTCTGCGAATCCCGATGTGTCTTTAGAAACTATGTAATTGCACTTAAAGAACTTACAAATTCTATTGACTCCTACAGTAATTTTATTATCAAAAAAATCGTGTCGAAAATAATTCATGCTAGGACCGGCACAAAGCACATACACGTCTTGTCCAAGCTGATTGTTTTTAAGATCAGTTATAGGGCGTGTCATGTCGCTACCATTTGATTGCGCTGTTGATTTTGTCTAAACACCGTGCCTGCGGTGTGCTGCTTAGTATACTCATTGTCCAATCCATAACCTAGTGCTATTAGATATCTATGCTGTCCGTAGCGTTCTACATATTGACGCTGTTGCCCTCTATGTACTATCCGTTGGTCAAATACAATGGCGTCTGTAGGCTTACTGTGTATACACACTTCCTGTGACCTGTTAGAAAAAGGTTTAACCCATAAACCGTGGTCGTTATCGCTGTGGTCTTGCAAAAGGAAGCACACTTTGAGAATTTTATAGCCCTCGTCCTGAACATTCAGTGTCTGAAAATGTGCGAGTCGAGGAGGGAGCGTGTCGTCGTGCCAGCCAGTCAGTTTATTTTGGTGTAAATCGCTGTGCTCATTAAAAATCCAATCTTCTCCCAAGGCTTCGTCTACGATATTTGTGACACGAGAATCTTTGTGTAAGTTGTTCAATACGCCTAACTCGGGAGTCACACCGGCCCATCCGGGTACAACCTTACCTCCGTCACAGGGAAAATAAGTAGAGGCAATATAATTATCACACAGTTGCCGGAACAGAGGTATTTCGTTTCCTTTTAACACGTGAGGGACAACTGAAAATCCCTCTGACTTGAAAGTATTGCAAACATTACTCATGCTGCGCACCTTTTAATGCAACATTGTGATTTTGAACTAACTTTAATACAAGTTTTTTTTCTTGGTTGAAGTCATGCCCGTAGCCTTTTTCATACACCTTGTTAATGTCGGCAGAAGAGACTATTTTATCATAAGGATTCGGAAGATCATAAATAGACATAAGTTTCTCACAATATCGCGTGTTTGCTACATCATCGAAATAATGATACTTGTCACAATCCAAGTCTCGATTGAAGCCAAATAACGCAACTTTACTAAAATATTCAATAGCAAATAACAAGCCTACAGGGCCATTCGAAGTATCCAAACTTCTACTCGGTATAAAATAATTATCAAAATATTTTCTATTTTCACTGCTTAAAGAATGTCTGTAATCTATATCAAAGTATTTAGTCATTGTAGAATGACCGTGAACGTTAAACTTGTTTGGCCGTAATACCAACTCGTCCTGCTCCATAAAATAGTATGCTTTCCCTCGATAACCTCCAAGCACACGATGCGTAGTTTTTGAGCCTACAAAGTTTTCATACCCTGCTGTTGGAGCCATGTTAAACCTGACGACATAATCATACGAGTCAATACAATTACCGTCTTCCCGGTCAAGAAGCGTAGGGCCGTTAAATACGACAGCGCAACTTTTGTCTTGAAAACAAAAGTGTTGTTCATACTTCTTTGCACCTAAAAATTGTCGTTTTTTTATTGAGTAAATTTCACCACTCCATCACCAAATCCTTTGGCGGCGTATCCATGTGCTGCCAATGTTTTTTCTATTTTTGCGCCTCTCACACCTTGCAATGGTACTGTCTTGTCGTCATGACGATGAAACTCACATATCAAAGTGTGAAATTTTAAAAAGTAGTTGTTAGGGAGTAGACATTCCTCGAACAACTCGTACTCCCCATGTTCGATATCCATAACCAATACATCAAAAGACATGGAATACTTACTCTCTAGCTCCGAAATAGTTGTCTGCTCAACTTGTATTTCTCTACGTGCATGTGTTGAATGCGCAGATCCACCCATAATGTGATCGGGATGGACATAAAACGATCTGCTGCCAACCGCGTTACTTATCAAGCAATTTTCTATCTCAAACAAGCAATCATTTTCATTTCTGACCGCAGTTAATTGCTTTATGAGATAAGGATTTGCCTCGATAACAACATGCTGGCGGCTGTCGGCAAGCAACTTATTGGCAACGCACGATATGATCCCTATGCACCCTCCAATATCCAACACTGATGAGTAAGGATTTAAACCCACTAACGCCTTAGCTTCTGCGGGTTCCCAACTATCAGTTAACATCCTTTTCGTCAACTTAGCATTCAGCAGCCCGTCATCTTCAATTGTAACACTTAGGCCATGAGGCGTATAATGTGCCATACTTACTTCTCCATCTTTATCAAATCTTTCTGAGTATCAACATCCAATACATCGTCAACATCCATAAAATATGTCTCAGAATTGTATAAATTAGTGTTCAACTTTACTAAAGCACTGGGTAAAATAATTGATATGTAATGTGAAATCTCAAAACACTTTCGATAGTCTTGTCGTCTCGAAAAATCATGCTTAATAACTTGTACCCCTTTACCAGCCCCAACATCAAACATCATCAAGTACGGACTTTGCTTAACTTGCTTTTTACACAAAAGACTACTAAGTTGATTGTGTTGAAACAGGTTGACTGCCCGCTCCACATCTCTCCATTCGCGTTGAGGATACGTCAAATAAAGCATCAAAACAGGCTCGTCATCCAACTGGATTTTGGAACAAAACTCCTCCATCATATCTTTCGTGGTCGCTGTATCTGCAGCGGACGCCGATGATCTGGATACGGATTTAAAATTTTGTGCAAGCGCTTGCATTTGGATTACTTGGTCATCCGTAAAAACATGCACTAAACTTCGATACTTTTTAGGTATACTATCAGCAGTGTACTTAAACAACTTCCTATTTTTAAACGGCATTCCTTTTGAATTTCTTCTAGCAGGAATTAGTATTTTCATAATCATTTGCCTTCACGACGCTTAATCCATATCAAATTGAGCAGACGTGCGAACACTGAATGTCTCTTGCTTGAGTGACCAAAAAAAGCACGCTATAGACTTACGCCCCCGCTCATCTTGAATGACGCCAGGAACTCCATGATAGCTGTGCTCTGTGCATTCAAAAATAACAAGCCTGTTAGCCGTGGGAGTAATGCTAACAGACTCACTTCTGCCTTCGTTTTCAAAAATTAAATCCCCACCCCCATCGACATCATGCAGATACAAACACATCGAATACTTACGAGTCCAACCTGTCAATGGGTGAATATTGGAGTCAAGATGACGCTCTAAATACCCATGCTTGGGCACCCAATGCAAACCCGCACCATATCCAGATAAATCAGGAAAAACGTCACTTCCCGTCAATTCAACCAAATCTATGGAGCACATGGAATTAAACAGTAACTTACTTGCCGGTGGCAACCGTTCAATGTCTTTCGTTGCAAACTTTCTGCTCGTATGGGTATCGTACAGATGCCAATGCACCCAGTCCTCACTGGGCCATTCTATTTCAGCCGCTTTTACCAATGACGCTGAAAATGCATCATCTATCACCCAATGCGGGAAAGGACTTTTACTTACTCGCACGTTTCGCCCTTTTAGCATGTAACCATTTGTTAAATTCATCTCGGGGCTGCTCATTTAAATGATACATGCTCCCAACTTCGTCTCCCATCACGCAATACGAATGCTCCACTGGGAAATGATCCGCAGGCCATGATTCCGTACCCCACCAATACTGCCTAAATGGAAAATCTGACATTGGAAAGAGTCGAGCAGACCGAAATGCATAGTAAGTACCAGAAAAATGCCACTTGTACCTAGTACCGAGCATCCTGCCATGCCGACGAAATGAACCTACAAATGTAGCTCCGTCTGACATAGCTTGAACTACTTCTTCCATGTTATCAAGTACCGTGTCATACAGTCTCTCTGTCCACCACTTTATCGCGGTACTCGAAGCCGCGTGTGACTGCATTCCTTTCCCGTGATGACAAAATACAATTTGATTAGGATCATCTGAACCCACCATTTTAACCATTTCTCTATAAGTAACTACTTCACGTAAATTACTTTGATTTTTTGTTGTAATAAATTCCCATCCCGGAAATGCCTCTTTTACAACATCTGCACTATCCGTGGAGTCATCCGTTGCAATCCCCATGATTTTTCTATCATAAAGATGCTCCACTTTTGCAAGTTTATCAATGTGCCATTGCCAATTCCCCTTCACCGGCCACATATGACTCAAGAGCACAGTTTTAGGTTTGGCTGTAAACGGAAAAGGTATTGGCGATCCTTTCACACCCGGCTTAAACTTAGCGGAATACACTTTTGGCTGAGGCCGCTTTTGTTTACCTTTTCCGCATGAACTGCAACCAGCCGCCCGGCTTCGTCGTTTACCTTTATACGGAATTGCGCGAGGCGTAGTGGCGTCAAGTAAAGATTTAGCCGCTGCATCCACAGCGGCGGTTACATCCAACTTCAATTTGATTTCAATTCCTTTAGTTTGTATCTTATCAGGAATCCATCGGGACGCCCAGGGTTTATTTTCAGATATCCACTCTTTTGCCCGTGGAAGCATGTCCTCTACGATGTCGTCAATTTTTTTACGACATTTCTCCACACCCCACTGATTCATTTCATGCGCGAGGTCCAAGCACTCCTGACAATGTGGAATTCCTGCTTTTTCATAAATTCGTAGCAGCTCGGTCCCTGGCCCAAACGCTGCTATTTCCATATTTGGACTGACTGAAACACCGTGAACTATTAGTTGCGGTTGTGCAAGCGCTTGCACAGTATCCACCGCTTCGGATGCTTCTTCAAACAGTGGAGGTAATCCCCAACGCTTTCTATACTTATTTATTTTACCTTCAGGTAAGTCTGCCAACCCGCAACAAATGTTCCATTGGCGACTACCATACTCAAAATCTATACATTCTGGATGCTCCATTTTAAATCTTCATTCTGTTATCGTTAATACATACTCATGGACAGTTACATTGGGATCGAATATACAATTCGTTGGTCCCTCGGTGTTCAACACCAAGCTGGCTTCATAAGGATTACACGTCTCTGAGTCCAAGTCCCACTCTTCGTTATATCCGTCAGTGGTAGACACTGACACCACGCCTCCACTTAGACGTAAACTTAAAATACTATGAACTGTGTTTCCATGCACATCTATCCAAGAATAGTGATGGAATCCAGTGTAACCACAAATGATTTCCCAGTTACCGCCAGGATAGCTAATTTGTTCCCAATACAACAAGCTCATGTCGTTTATAAAGCAAGATTCATACTCAAATCCTGGCTCGCTCCCCGGTGGGTTCCAACCCAGAAGATCGACAACCACCTCGTCAGGGTGCGAGCCACACAGACCACCACACGGTGTCGCTTCCTGGCAACTTAAATCAAATGCACAATCTGTGGCATCAAAACTTGTCCTAACTATTAACCAGCCATAATCTTCATTGGGCGCTGTCGAGGAATTATCAAATTCCCATGTCTGTATGGGTCCACAGCTATCCCACTCCCAATCTCCCAAAGGATACACAGGTGCGGCATCATAGCCATTAAGTATAGTCCTAAGCGAACACACTGATAAAAAACCATGATTGGACCCCAGTGATGTTGTACGTAGTTCTATTTCCAACCCCGATGGTTTAACGTTCCCTAAGTCGTCTAGCTCCTTCCAACTTCTAGTCGTGGCGACCCACACAAATCGTATATCTTTTACCATGACTCCGCCCAGGAAACCAACGGCACACAAATATCTGGGTATACACCTACATCGTTCACAATGCCAACGCCAACAGGTACAAGCTCCTGAACGAATATTCACTCCGATAGTTGGATGCATCGGATCAACCACCAGTGGAAGAATATGTAACTCTTTGATGTCACATCCACACTCACTTAACGAAATGACAGGAAACAGCTCAGGCGTTCGATCACTACAAGTAGTGCCTGGCTCAAACGCTGTCCATAAAAAACACTCACCGTAATAATCTTGAATTAAGTAAATATACTCAAAATTCCCAGCCCCTTTATCATACACCCATCTACCCACCACAAAATTACCATCACACTGAAAACCACCATAATACTGCTCCCACTCAAATTCTCCCATTATCAAACTTCGAGGATCAGCTATAGAACTCCCTGCGTGACGCTTACCACTCACACATAAAAAACGAGGTCCTTGCGTACATTCGCCACAAGATGCAGGTAGCGTGACTAAAGTATCTTCACCGTCTTCAAAACCATCAGGAAAATGACGACGACTAAATGGAATTTTAGCTGTATCCAAGTTACCTAAAGTTATTTTGCCTAAGCAACCATCACTATAACCATCAGCAAATGCGAGTACATTCAGTATTTCAATAGACGGCACACCTAAACAAGTTACCTGAGTATGGTCAATTTCAATTTCTTGATCAATGCCAAGCTCAGGAATACGAATTGTCCAGCGACATTCTAGCTCGTCATACGGCTCAATAATAGTCGAGCCACTTATTCGTTCCCTAGATAAATATACATAAATATCGTAACCTACCACTTCACCAACGTATTGAATACCATGTGTCTCAAGCGCAGGTGTTGGTTCCCCAGCTAGAGGCGAAGCTACACCTCTACAACACTCGTTTGGTGGGTCCGTGTCATTAGGTGTGTACTTGGCCGTTATGAATCTAGGATTACATCTACAACAATGTTGGTCTTCGGGTGATAGGTCGCTATCTTCCAGTGTCCGATACAAACACGGATTACAACAACAGCACGAGTCTTTTAAACCCGTGCGTTTACCCGCTTGATGTTCACTGCAATTAGGATGCAATCTAATTTTGTCAGGACCATTACTTTGGCCCGGAGGAATTCTCAATGTCATTACAGCTCATACTCCTCGGAGCAGCACAAACTGCTCACTATCCATCTACATGCTCCAGCCGCCACCACTTCGTATTGACAGTCTGTCAATAAATCAGCATCATAAGGGTCGATTGGATTATCCATTTTATGCGCCACGCCATGCAGACCGAGTAACAACTCAATAGGCATGTTGAAATAGCAGTACACAGGGTCCCAAATTCTAACTTCATCCCCTATGCTTACGTCAGCTCCAGTACACGATATCTGAGTTACTTCACCTTGTACAAAATCACAGCCCGTCGCATTCATCCCGATAGCGGGTGATACTGAAAGTATTTTAAAATGAATTACATCCCCACCTCCACCAACTGCCTCCCCTTCGACTAAGACTTTTTTAGTTACCTCACAATCGAATTGACCACCGTCATAAATTTGAAAAGTGACTGTCGCTTTTATGTCAAACGCTTGTTCTTCAGTGGCCGAGCAATCCACTTGAAGGTGAGTGTTAGGCTGCTCAGTGATAGTTATGTCCGCGTTCGCTTGTGTGAGAGTCCAAGCCACGCTAAGTACCGTTATTGCATTGCCACCTTCTGTGTTACAATCATGATTAATATTCAATGGGAAAGTACGCCCGCTGTCACTAAGTCTAATTTGGTCTGGCCCTGTCAGTACCAAGTCCACCCCGTAGTAATCACAGTCAGATGTCTCCGTACCTGGCGTATCGTCAGGATCATAGCCCGTCCCCAAAATTCCAGGACACGTCAACTGCAATGATCGCGGCGCAGACAACAGCGAAGCAGCGCCTGCAGCATTGTATGCGGCGACTCGCCAATACAATTTACGATCTTGGCTAACTTCATCAATATAGGTTAAAGTTGCGGACGTGGATGCGGTTCGAATTCCTCGAACAGTCGGTCCAGAGAATGAAGAAGCATCACAAGTCTGAATTACATAAAATGACGCCCCAGACACTGCTCCCCACGAGAGAGTAACATCGGCAGACGCACCTGTCCACAATAGTAACTGTGGACAATACCTAGTTTCGTCCGCTGGAAAAAGTAACTTAGGCGTGTCCAACACAGTGTCGGCTCGCCAAGTTACTGAAGGTTCAGATGCAAAAGCGGCTACAGCTTGACGAATATCTGTCATGATTTAATCCAAGTGCAAGCGCTTGCACGAATTATGTGATGTTAGTCGCATTGATAGTTGTAGTTACGTATACAACTTGGAAAGTACCTGATACATCCATTAATCCCCCATATACATTATCTACGTTAAGCGTAGCCATGCGTACTTCGTATTCCTCGCCCCAATACCCCACAAAGTCATACAAAGTAAGCGCGGCTACGTTATACAAATTATGATATGTCTGAAACTCTTCAGGACACGCGGCTTGCTGTCGCCAACTGAGAACGCCGCCGCCATGCACAATTTGACTGGAAGCGGCAGCTTGAGTGATCACTGCGTTCGCCGTTGGTGTTACGTTGGTACGTTTCTTTGGAATGTATGGTTTGTACCTAAATGACGTTGGTAAGTTCAACGCATTCAAAGTTGCGACTCGAATAGCCATTCTATCTCCTCCTTAGTGCGTAGTCAAGATCAAACTACGTTAAGACCTGCATTTTTCATCGCATCGAACACAACAGCTTCAGCAACTTCTGCGTCGAACGAATTATTGATCGTCACATCTACCTGAGATGTACTCTCAGTGGTGCTAGTTACATTAGTCAACCCGTTTGCACCCAACGGACCTTGACCAACACCCGGCCCATTTGCCGTAAGCACCTGCATCCCAGTATTTCCAAGATTTGCACCCAGAATCCCGGCTTGCATTGCTAATAGTACGTCCAAAATACCTTGCTGAATAAGTTTAGTTTCGTCAAGAATTCGGAATATACCTATATTTTGAGCTTGCGCTTGAGTCACTTCTGGAGGCGCGAATAACTGCTCTACCGCTTGCCCCGCTTCCGCAGTAAGTCCCGCGTCTGTAAGTTTTTTACCCGCCATGAGAGCTTCGATTCGAGCAGATTGCTGCGCTCGTAAAAGTGCTGCTTGCTTTCTCTCATTAGTAGGATCAGCCGCTGCTATTTTAGTCAACCGCTCCACACGCGCTGCCTCAGAAGCTGCCCGTTTTGCCGCTTCACGCGCCCTAGCTTCTTTGATAGCTTCGAGTCGCATTAACGTAAACGTCAACGCTACCATTTCACGCAACGACGTAACTCGCTTTGCCAACGATGCTGCGATCTTATCTTCCAGACTTTCACGTTCATCATCCAACGCTTTAAGTTTTTTCTGTTTTTCTTTTTCGGCGGCTTCTTCCGCTTTTTTAGCTTCTTCGTCCGCAGCTTCTTGAGCAGCCGCTATCTTTGCGTCTTTAATTTCTTCAGCATTTTTCAGCGCTTCCGCTTTTTGTTGTTGACTCGCATTGTCTTCTAGCAAGAATGTCTCTTCGATTCGTTTCTTATCCGCCTCGAACTCAGCATCAGCCGTTAACTGTGCCGCGAGTAGCTTATCGCCCGCTTGTTTAGCTTGTTGAATTTTTTGCTTGTTGAGAATGTCGTCTTGCTTATCCGCTACTTTTTGACGAGCTTCTGCCTCCTGCTCAAGCAATATTGCTTGAGTATTTGCGTTGTCTTGATCGCGTTTAGTTTCCGCATCTGCTAACTCAGCCCTACGCTCTTGCAGCTTGTCCAGGCGCCGCATACTGGCAACCCTCTCCTCGGTAAGTGCCGCTTTTTTTCGTGGGTCTGTCTCGGCGGCCTCTTCGTCCATAAGATCTGACCAAGTAAAGAACTCATCCAGCCGCCTTTGTTTGTTTAACTCTTGTTGCGCCTTTATTTGTTCTTTTTGTGCATCTGCCAAATCCTGGGCTTGTTGCTTGAGTTCGTTAATTTTCTTAACTTCAAGCTCGTATGAGTTTAACCTGGATTCCGCCGCGTCGTTAACAAGGTCAGTCCACTCACTTAATGTCTCATTATACGCCTCCAGCGCCTCTTCACCTTCTTTAAGTATGTCGTTACGTCTCTTTTCAGCTTTTGAAGCAGCATCTAATGCTGCTACATTTTCCTGGAGCACGGAAGCACTGTTAGCTACTAACGTATTATACTGAGCCTGCGCTTCCCCTAATCGTTTCAGCGCTTCCTTTTCCATTTCCAACAAAATATTAAGTTGCGCGTGCTCCAACGTCCCTTCTTCGGCTTTCGCTACTTCGTCTTCCAACGTCTCAATGTGCTCCTCAGTTGTATCTATCAAATCTTGAAGGCTTTGCTCGCCATCGCCATATTCAGCTCTTAAATCCGCTAATCTTTTCAAATCTCTTGCATTCAACTGATCCCGCCGACTCATCAACGACATCATTTCCTCGACATCTTTGACTCGCTTTCGATGCGCTTTATTATCCTCCGCATATGTGTCAATCAGCTCCCGCTGTTTTTCAGCCAATTTTTCAACCGCATCTGCCTGCTTGTCTAGTCTATTTTTAAGCTCCTCACTATCGTAATCAAGAATCCCCATCCAATGCGCAAAATCTATGACAGCATCGACAGCTTCGTTGAGAACGTATGCAAGGCCGACTAATGTCCGTACGATAAGAGTCAGGATTGTGTAGAATATTTCAAACGCAGCAAAAGCAAATCCGGCTGCAAGTGTCAAAAGCCCCTCATTGACGGGCTTCATCACTTCGAACATCTTACGAAGTGCCTCTGCGATTTGGGAAAATATTAATTTGAAATCCTCCCATAAACTAAAGCCGCGCGGGTCAGAATCCGACCATGAGGAGATTAACTTATTCCACTCATTGTGCATTACTATGAGATACCCAATCAGACGGGTGCTTAATTCGCCTATGAAGTCTGTAACCGCTGCAACGAGCGACCCAAACGTCCCCCACGTCGCTCCAAGGTCGTCAATACCTTTCTCCCATGTAGCCATCACCCCTACTACAACAGCTATAACAGCGGCGAGAGTAAGCAATACGGGTAGGAAGTACGCGGCAATGAACGTACCCACAGCCGTCATTGCTGTGCCTAACGCCGCCCACATGCCAGCCATTGCACCCGTGCCTGCTGCCGCAGTTCCTCCAGCAGTCGCGGCTAATGCGGCTATGGCTTCTTGAGACGCACCGGCTGCGAGGGCCAACGCGGCAAGGTCGGTAGTAGCTACACCTGCAGTAGTGGCTAAGGCAGCTAAGGCTGCAGCCGCGCCTTCCGCAGTTAACGCAGTCGCTGCTAACGTGGAGGCAGACGCGGAGGCAGATACCGCCATACTAGCCATTACTACTTGGCCGCCACCCCAGACAACAAACAACATACCTAATGCAATAAGTGTGCCACCTATTACTGCCGTAATTACCGTCAACGCTGCAGCTACCGCCATCAGAGGCTTTACCATATGACTCCATGTAGGATCAGCCATCAGGTCCAAAACTCTCTGCAGCATGTCAGCAGCAGTATCCACGACTGCCCTAATTTGCTTCTTTATCCGATTAAATATTTCCAGTTTAATCGCTTCGAGGCGACTCACAAATACTTTGATGGAGCCATTGAGGTTGTCCCAACGAATGGTTGCTTGTTTCAACCCTTCGCCAAAACTATCGTTAATGGCTTCGCCCATCTTATCAATTTCAGCCGTAGGCAGGTTCATCAGAGCAAGCATAGCGCGACCTGCACGCTCACCGAAAAACTCCATAACATCTGCAGCAGTGACGCCAACCCGTGAAAACTCCTTAATGATGTCAACAATAGAATGCATAGTGGGATCAACCGCCGCAAACGACGATCCATACTTTTCCATCAACTCTGTGGTATCTTCGGTTTTTCGGATAAGTCCCGATAGGATCTGTGCGAGTCCTGTTCCCGCACGACTAGACTTGATACTGTTGTTCGCCAAAAGAGCAAGGGCAATCGCAGATTCTTCAACACTTTGCCCTAAAGTTGCCGCAACGGGAGCAGCGAAACTAAATGCGTTACCTAACTGCTGTACGGTGGTATTCGCGCTCGCTTGTGCCTTTGCAAACACGTCGCTCACCCTTGCAGCATCGGTAGCTTGCAAGGTGTACGCATTTACCATATCAGCAGTAATTTCAGACGCTCGCGCGAGGTCAAGCATACCTGCCCGAGCAAGATTAACTGTGGCCTCCAGTGCTTGGGTCGTTTCGACCGCAGTAAATCCAGCCTGCCCCAGAAATTGAGCAGCAGTGGCGATTTGACTGGCTGTGAAATTAGTAGTTTGACCTAAGCGCATAACTTCATCAGATAGCGCTGCAAACTGCTGTGTAGCGCTCTCGCTTACCCCTTGAAGCTCAGTGACTACAGACACAACTATGTTCATGGTCTGTTCAAAATCACCACCTGTAGTCGCTAAGTCTTTCCACGCAGCAGCGAGCGCTACTGCAAATGCCAGCATAGCTACGCCCACCATCCTCATTTGAGCGCCTACTTGACGTACCATGCTACCCATGTTTATCATGCCTTGCAACGTGGCATTCACTTGGGCTTTAGCTTGCTCTAGCATGGCTTTAGCATGACGATTGTGCGCTTTTTGCACAATTGCTAAAGATTTGAGCCGATCTTTGGTCCTCCTAATCGCCTCGCTCAACGCCTCCATGTGTCTTCGTGATGTGTTGATACCCTCGCTAGGTATCATGCCCTTAGCTGCGAGGCGCACCCGTCGCAGTTGCCTTTGTAACCTAATTAAACGCTTCTCCAGATCATTCTGCGTGCGCCCCGCAGTGGAAGTAACAGAATTACTAACTTCAGCAAACTTAGTACGTACTTTATTCAAGTTACCGAGCAAGCCATCTACCCGTGCCGTAATGTTAAGAATAAGCTCATTAAACACGGGCAACTCCTAGCTATTTTTCATAGTGTCCGGAATATACAGTTTATCCAACGACCCTGGCGCGTCATTTGCACTGTTCGCCGCAGTCACTGTATGTCGTTTGGGCTTCAATGAGTTGAAAAAAGTGTCTACGTCTTCGGGCTTGCCACCATGCTGTGCAAGCGCTTGCACGTTGTATGCTCGCACTGCTTCTACGTAATGCCGCAATCGAATCTGGTAAACTAACTCCTCCAACTTACAATACGGTTGGTCAAGGATTTGAGTCTCTGACCAACCGTATTCATTTGCAAGCATATCGACAATGATACCAACGGAGTCTCCGGGATCTATGTCGCTGTGGGAGTCACTGGATTGCTCAGTTTGAGAAAAAGCCGTTTAAGGCTCTCCCAATTCACAACGTCTTCAGCAGCCTCCACCAAATCCATAAGGTCGGAAACTGTTATATCATCGAAAAACTCAGGGGGCTTATCAGTACACGCCCCCGCGCTTACTTTCACGGCCTCAAAAGTGGCATCATCAGTAAGTAACTCCAAGAACTTCTCAGTGGTCGCCGCTCCCCCTTCGTCACTGGCAAGTTTTGGAAGTATGGTGGCAAGCACGGGTCCAATTCTAAGAACTTTCCGCACGGGGGGATCAAATACTCGGACTTCTTCGCCCTTTACAGTGATTACTTTTGGCTCTTTTACGAAATCAGACATTACGATGCATTCCTTTTTTCATGAATAATATGTCGAAGTTTACTTTGTGAGGCAGTAAACTGCAAAGGGTCAACTAAAGCGTTACCGTTAAGGTACGCATATATTACCTCCTTTACAGCCGATTCGTCCTTGCCAGCAAACATAAACTCGAAGAAAATTTCGTGTGTATTTCCCGCTGGTCGCGGGGTGTCGCTGACAAGGACGACATCGGGCAAACTCCAAAGATATGACGCTAAGTTCAAATCTTTAGTAGAATACTTCCACCCTTTGCTGTCTACTTTTGTCGTCATAATACTTCTGCCCTAAAAGGGGATCAAACAGTGTCAGCGTATGGAATCGACGCAGTGAGATCACCAGAACTCGAAATGTTCGTTAGTGCAGTCAGGTCAACCTGAGCGTACTTCGATCCGAACACGAAATTGAACTTGGCGAAACCGTCACCAGACGCAAGAGCCGCACCCGTGACGTCAGTATCACCGTTGGTGTCCAGATCAGCGCGTTCTGCATCAATCCACTGCTGGATTGCGTCACACACGACGCCCCGGATCAGCCGAGTTTCTGTCAATTTATTGGCAGTATCACCAATAGTGAACCGAACAATATTACCTGAAGGATTGCTTTTGGTAACAGTGAAATCACCAAGACCACCAACACCTGTGTACGAATGACCCATGACGGGTTCCTTTCATCCAAAAAGTAATGACCATAGTGCAAGTGCTTGCACACAAACTTAACTGTCGATGATAGTTCCGAAATTACCAGAACTGTCTTTGAGCACTTCCAGCTCAACTTCGTATTCCACAGGGTTGTCACGAGTCATCGTGTACTCCCGTGTACCCATTGACACGCCTTTGGTAAACGCAAAAGTACGAGTACCGCAGCTAGGTCCAGGCCCCACCAGTGTAATGGATACTTCATCCGTCCAGCAGGAACCATTGTATCCTAGTGTCAACGTGCTTCCTACCAAGTTAGCTGAAGGGAGCATCATCGCTATTCGCATTTGCTCCAAACTAACTTCCAGCAATCGTACCACAACGTGGGTACGCTCCATTGCCCGACCCTTACGGACAATACCATTTGCCTGATCAGCATCGACATCCACAGGGGTACTTTCATACCGAACTGTAGTTCCTCCTCGGGTATAGCCAATGTCTGCCCCATTAAGGGAGACTGTGGCCGCTCCGACGAGGATGTTATTGGCATTTACAGCCATGTTTTACTCCCTCAACAACCAAGATACGGATTTGCGACAACTACTATCACATTTGAATCGTCCCAGTACGTTACATTTTCATTTTCGTTTTTAACTCTTTGCAACCTCCGTTCCCATCGGGTCGATCTGACTGTACATGCACTGTCCGTAAAATCATAAAAACTACGATTAGTAGCACTCACGTCAGAATCGTCAAATAAATATTGTACCCTATCCGCTAACTTAATAGCGTTAATTTCCTTTACTTGAGCCGCTAGTATCTCTATGCTATATTTTTTCCACCCGGTTGCTTCTTTTGCCAATGGCACAGACGCGACCACACGCACGCCAACAAACGGTGGATTCACACTCTCTGGCACAGGTGTTCGAGCAATGTTACTCGCGCCCCCTGCTAAAGTAACTAAACTACCCGCACCTGTATCAGTACGTAGTTTAGTCACAAGTGCGTTAAGGAAATTTACGTCAGACATGCAAATGCCTATTCCTTGAATTGAACTTTAATATTATCAAACAGCAGGCTTTCAACTGACTCCAATGCGGGTGCTATGAATGGATGCTCGGTATTTCCATGCTTTCGAATAGCCTTTGCTACAAATGTTGCTATTCTTGTAGGATCTTGCGCTGGAAATTTAAAAGCTGCCCACGCTTCTAATCTCTGTACTTCATCGGCATTTACAGGCCGAGCTTTAGTTCCTCTTTCCACCCTTTCTGCGTAACCAACTGTAGACAGTAAACTTACAGATCCTTCCCCTGCAGGTTGCGTAATAAAACTATCATGCAACGCTTGCGTAAATACATGTTTCCCTCGCTTCAAATTTTCCTGAATAGCAGGAATTAAAACAGCCGTGATCGATGAAGTAATGTATGTCTGTGCCCGCTTTAACGTTCGCTTCTTAACTTGAGGCAAGCCTATCTTGTTCATCGTATTCGGAGAAATATGCCCAAACAAGTAGTCCCATACAGGTTGATATGTACGATAACCCGTAGACGGCTTGCTCGCGGCTGAAAACTTAACTTCAATGCCAGGTTTAGACATCTTTGTCTGCCTCTTGCTGAACCCAAATAGTCCAGTGATGAAATTTGCCGAATTCATCTTCCTGGGCAGTGACTTTAAAACAACGATAAACTCTGGCCGAATTCAATTTGTTACTGGTTGTTCCTGAAGTCACTCGACAAAAAACATCTCCATCATTGTCCAATCCAGTTTTAGGCTCAACTAAAAGTTTCCAACAATTTTTACCTGAATACCCTAACTCTTTCATTTGAGTTTCGGTATCAAGTAAAGTGGCTCGGCATTTTAATCCACCAAGTATAGCGGATTCAGCATTTTCTTCGAAGCCCCCGGCCCCGTCATCGGTGGTAGTATACCTAAAAAAATCAATCTTGTCAACCAATCCGGCTAACATTTTACCTCCAATGTGCAAGCGCTTGCACTATCAATGGGGTGCGTACACCTGTGGAGTAATGAACATGTCCGGACGAAACAGATACGTATGAAGCATCTGATCCACAGTTACAAAACCAGTGGAATCCGCAGGTCCAATATCTTCACTTTGAGCATATCGAACTCTGTAATCATCCCATCGACGCTCCTCTACTCCAGTTTGTTGTAGTCCCGTTGACCCAGGCAACAAACTCTCAAGCGTCAATAAAATAGTCGCACGGGTGACTAAGGCAGGTACACTAGCATACCCCCACGCTCCCGTAATTTTCAAATTCCTAATCCCCTTCGGCCATTCCGCACCCCCACCAAACATGGCGCGTCTACTTTCAGATCGGTCTGCCCATGTTTTATTGACATACCACATGTCTCTATGGTAATCTGTGGCCGCATTGAATGTGAACAATGTGTTATCTTGTTCGTCCACTTCAAGGATTGCTGAAATAGAAATATTAGGAATGTTCAGCTTGGGATAGAAAAATAAAGTTCGATCCCCCGCACCATCAAGATAGTAAGTCGTGTCTGTTTCATGATAAAAAGATGTCCCAGTATACGTGTTAATTATTACTTCTATGAAATCAATTTCTGCCTCAAGCTCCGCTGTGCTAAACGCACTGAGGTCCACAGCCGAACCTGCAACTTTGTACGCAAGCAGAGCTGCTTCAGTTGTATACGTGGGCATGTCAATTCCTTATTGATGAGCAGCCGCAGACTGTACTTCAAACACCACGACCCCACTCATAGTCAATGAATCAGCAGGGGCATTTGCTAACGCCACTGTAAATGTCTCACCTTCCACAACGATAGGTTCAAACCCAGTTTTAGGAGTGTACGAAAGTCCAACTTGTACATCTTCCGCACTAACGTAAGTAAGTGCGGAAGTGCCCCCACTTACTTGAGTAGTGTTGTTCACTTCCCACCCTGTCGGAGCCGTACCCGTGCGATCACGCCCATTCAGAGCTGCAGGCGTAGCAGATGTGCCGCCTGACCCGCTAGATTGCCCGTTCCAATGACGTTTAATTTTAAACAGCAACTGCTCAGACTCCGAATCACCCGCATCACTGGATTGTGATGCTCGTACCTCATGTATTACATATTGCTTATTCGCAGGCACAGTTACTTCAAACAAGTCTTGAACAGCAGACACAGCTACATCTTCAAAACTAACAGTGTACAAGCCGCCTCGTCCACCCATGCTCATAGCATACCCTTTATCGAAATGACAGTAAACGTGTTACTTAGACTCTTCCTTTTTCAATGTTTCAAGCTCAGTCATTAACCAAGCTAATTTCTCCTCACGAGCTTTTTCAGCATTTTTATCTAGCCTGGATTGAGCCGCTGCTTTAACCGCTTTAGTCCCGAGACCCCCAATTCCACGCTCACTTAGAATTTGGGATATCCAACTACCCGCCTTGTCACTGACCAAGTATACGACGAGTCCTTGGATCACACTACCTCCTGTAATAGCTGCAATAAATCCCATTATGCTGCCTCCTGTAAATCAACTTTGCCATCTTCTTTGCGACGACGATAGTACGCCCGAAATGCCCCTATCAATCCTAGCAAAGCAATAGGGTCAAACGACTTAATATCATGTACTGTGTCTTTCACAAGATCAACTGTTGTTGGAATGTCTTTTTTGAGTGCGAGTGCCCCTTGAACTTTTAAAAATGGATTAGACGATTTAGCTTTTTCAATGTCTTCCCGTAAATCTGTAGCTTGAGCACTCAGCCGAGAACCCAGTTCTAGCTTTGCCTCCTTAGCCGTGCTAACTGCTTCGGCTGCCTCAGACTTAACTGTACCAATATCTGCCCGCAAAGTACGAATAGCTTGAATTTTTTCAAGAAATGATCCGTCCTTTATCGCTGCAATATCTGATTTTAATGTGTCCACAGCTACTCGTAACTCAGTGTCTTCGCCCGTAGCTGGTTCAGATTGAGGCGTAGCTGCGGCATCGTCATTTTCGGGTTTAGGCGGCAAATCAATAGGAAAAGGTGGAGATTGTTTTTGCCCCACCACTACTGCTGCAACCCCATCTAAAATTTGTCCAATGAATCCAATTACGCCTCCTCGTCGAGACGGCAGGTATCCCGTAGTGTATTTGGACGTACCTCGTATCCAAATAACAGGGTACGCCAGTCGTGGCCCATTTTTATCTCGCATCTTCAAAAATTCAGAGTACGTATCTTGATCTGACCACACACCCGCTTTATTTTCAACGACAGTCATATTGAATTGTTTAAAATGCCCCGCACGAATATCGGCTTTAAGGTAATCGCAGTACGGGCAATTTTCAGAGCTAAACACAACCACTTCTCGTTTGGCTACTTTCTTAAACTCTGCTTTTTTCTCACCTTCTTCATAACCTTCTTCTGGGGGAGGTGGCGGTGGCATCCTAGCAGCTTTGATAGCCCGTGTCAATATTGTCTGACCCACAACTAAAGTACCACTTTCTGGACTAGACGCAATCACCACACCTATAACTTGTCCTTGATCGTTAACGAGCGGGCCTCCACTGTCTCCACCCGTAGCGACAAACGACGCAATATTAAAATGCTTACCATCCCCACCTCGTAGTTTACCTTGCTTCCACGCGAACTTCCCTTTAGGATACGCAGGAAGTCGTACAGTCGTCCCCAGATACGGTGGTTCTTTTGCTACTTCAAGTGAAACATGTCGCCCCTTCAACTTAAAAATAGCAATACCATCAGTGAGAATACTATTCTTATCCGTATCCAGCGGGTTCATTTGGACTGTATACACTAACTCAGCCTGCACTCCATTCAATTTTTGCGTTGTGTCCTCATTTCGAATAACATGTAATGCGGTAACAAGCAAATCCTTTTCAACTACGAACGCTGTGCCACCCAAAAATTTAAACACCCCAGGATGTCCGGCCTGAGCTGACACACATAGACATAAAAATACCATCAATGTTTTCATTTGTTTACTCCTTCATTCCAAACTGGCAAGATACTGTGTCATTGCATGATCACGCACCAAGCTAACCTTCGCACCCGTAACAACATTTCTCCAAAATGTGACTAATCTAGTGTACCAACTAGGTCTAATCCAGACTAAGCCCCGATGATCTATGAACACGGGGGTTCCTACGTGTTTGAATCGAACAAAAGTAGGGACACGCGCCACCACATCAGATCGATTAAACACACGAAAATATTTACCTGCTAACTTTAGCTCAAACTGCCTTGCGAATGTCCGATCTCCAACCCGAGGACTCCCAAAAGTCGTAACAAGTTTACAGTTTAGACTGTCTGCTGCCAAAGTAGCTAACGCCCCACCAAGTGAATGTCCAGTAATAAACAAGTTATCTACAGAACTCAACCCAGACAGTAGTTCTTCAATTCGAGGACGTACAGATTCAAATGCTTTAGCGAACCCAGAATGTACCAAAGATGTACCCGAATGCCACACCACTTTACGCATGTCCAAATCAGACAGAACGTCATTCAAATGCGTAGGCTCAGTTCCTCGGAATGCCAGTACAGCATGATTTCCATAATCTTTCAAATAACATTGAGTATCCGTGTCTTTGTCCTCAATCAACGTCCCGATACCGCCATTGTAAGCGGCATTGGCATGTATAGCCAACGAGTGTGCGACTTGCCTACTCCAACCATTTTTATAGCTTGATAACGCGATCATAGGAACCCTTTTCACTTGACTATTCGCCATCACGGTTTCCCGCCTGTTGCTGCTTATTCATGAGTTCCATCAGACGCTGTAGCTGTACGTCTTGACTCTGATCATGTTGTTTTTCGCTCCGACCCGTGAATGTTTCAATCGCCGTGTTGCTGGCAACACTACCGCCCAACAATATCGTGATCAGAAAGCCGATCATCTTCGGATTGGCATACTTCGCTGCCGATTTCAAGTCGTCAAGCTCTGCTACCTGCTGCTCACCCTGCGTCAAGCGTGACTCTAAAATGTCGATGCGCGTTTCCTGTTTGGTAAGTCGTTCCCGAAGTTTGTCCGGGTCCGCTGCAACAGCATCCTTCTCCAACTCACGCACGAATGTTTCCAATTTAGCAACTTTCATAGAAAGCTGCATGATTGCGTTAGTTTTCCCACCACTATTCCAGTCCAAAGTTCCACCGTGATCACTACTTGGCATCCTGCCCCCTACCGTAATTAACTGTAGACGTAAACATGTGCAAGCGCTTGCACTTACCTTCGTTGCTTTTGTTTTTTAAGCATTTGTAGCCGCCGTCGTAATTTACTGCGTGAACCGCTTCCAGGAGTAATGTTCTCCCCCGTTGAATTAGCAGCAACCATAGTCATCGCTGGAACATTAGGCGTTACCGTTATTTCGGTCTCGCCCTCCGACTCCGCCCCATATGGGACTTCACCATACGCTACTTGCCCATACATAAATCACCTATTAAAACGTGCCATTGATGTCTTCCCAGTCCGCGCCAGTCCATCGCCGAAACTGCGGTGTACCCGACGATGAGTTGTCACCATTATCTAAGTAAATGTCGTTCGTAGCCGGACTTGAAGGTGGCGTACCTAGCATGTCCAAGTTAAGCGGCGAAGTAGTTGCAGGATTAGTGGGGGCTAAATAAAGTGTGTCGCCAATTGTCTTATTAGTAAGAGTTTGTGCTAGTGTCAATAGCACTGCCTCAATAGCAGGATACACTAAAAATATGTCTTTCGAACCTGCACCCCAATTTACAGCGGAACCCCCATTGCTACTTGCTGACGTAACTCTAGTCACCGTCGTGCCACTTAAAGTGTATGTACCACTATTGATTTCCCAATTAGTACCATCAGTAACACAGTAATAACAATGTTGTCCATCCCCTACCACCGAGAACGCTTGAAAGCCAGTTTGAGCGCCCCCGAGTGTGTAAGGACCCGTGCCTTCAGTAGTAGTAGTTTCTTTTACTCTATCTTTTTGCACGTATGCCACAATGTCACCTCGATTAAACTCAAAATATTACACATCTACCGCGCCATCAAATTCAAGAGCATACTGCTTCAACAAGTTATAAATAACTGTCTTAGCTTCATCCATCGCAGCAGATACAGCGGGGTCCGCTGTAAGCTCAGAAAAACTAGGTACAGTTTGTGCTGAACTAATAACTTCACCCGTAACTGGGTCGACTACCGCTTTTTTTACATTTTCTTCAGCTTCAATTCTTTTTTCAAGTATTCGAATTGGTCGTTTACTGGCAAGACGCGCTTCTTCGTTTGCCCATAGCCCAATTGTTATTATAAAAGTTTCGTCCAATTCATCGTAAGTAAACGCTACAACTTTAGCATAAGTTTGTAAAGTTTGAGGAGTCACGTCGAAATACGGGTCAACGTAACCATCTTGTGACTTAGACAGCGCCATATCAATCTCCGAGTTGAGCTGGTTTAGATTTCCGTGTACGTAAGTTAGGAATAGACGTGACTTCCGACAATGTAGGCTCGCCCGACATCAGAGGATTTTTCAACCACTCTCTATAGCGACTAGCGTTGTCTACATGTCTCGCTAACACTTTATTCCTAACTTCTTCCGAATGAGCTTGCGCTCTATCTTCCTTATCTTCCCACGAATCTACCGGCGTGGACTGCATTTCTTCAACTAACTCAACCTCTTCCCCAAATACCTGTTTATACAATTTTTCCAACACTAACATGGCTAAACCCATGTCACACGTAGTCCTTATGCCCGTGAACATGTTGTCTGTCGCGGCTGCCCACGTTTGCAGCAAAGGCACAACTCCCAAGTCTACAGCTTTGTCTGTATGGGACAACATGATCTCTGCCGGGTGGGGAGTCAACTGGGTATACATACCCATCTCGTCCACAGCAAACAACTCAGCGGACCCGAAGTCTTCTTTAGCATAGATAGCACATGAACTACCAGACGGTGTTACATCTACTGCCGATTCTCCAAACACAACACCTAAGTCTCCCGTGGACGGAGAAGTGAGTCCAGTACCCACACCAATGAATCCGTCTACCACGGCTTTTTGGGCTGGATCAGTGTCGCCTACACCCAAAGCCCCTCCCAAGTAAACTCGGGCAGTACCACTGTAATCACTCTGATAAATACCCCATGCGTCAGTGACCCAGCTTTGCTCTTGCCGATTGATCAGCAAACCATAGTTGTTTGTAATTGTACCTGTAGACGTTCTACTGATTGCGGCAATATTAATACCAGAAGTATTAGACATGACTCCTGTGCCACGATGACGCACGCCTCCGTAAACACCGTCAACCGCACCTGTCACGTTAGTAGTAACGCCAGACGTGGTTCCAGCTTGAAAATGAATACCTCGCAATGTCGCTGCAGTTTGAGAGCTATGATCAAACCGCGCTGTAAAACTCAAGGCCGCATACGTATTCGATGCCGTGTCCGTGACATCGTAAACTAAACCTAAACCTTGACCCGTAACAAGTACAGACTCTACGTCACCCACCGCAAGTATTGAACTACTTGGCGTACCTACGCCTCCGATACCTGCGGTAGCCGTAGCGATCAAATCACTCCGAGTAAATGGATCACCTGCTTGCGATGCGGGAAGCACCAAAAATACATCTTTACTGCCCGCACCCCAATCTACAGCAGCCCCACCATTTGAACTATCATGAATTGAATCTCGACTTAAAGTTGTACCACTCGTAGTATACGTACCTCGTACAATTTCCCAATCTGTACCGTCTGTTACACCGTAATCGCACGTATTAGTGTTACCCACGACGCTAAACGCTTGAAATCCCGTCTCCGCGCCTGCAAGTGTGTACGTACCCGTACCTGTTGTGGTCGTGGTTTCTTTAACTCTATCTTTTGTAATGTAAGCCACGTTATGTCACCTCATCAAGATATTGTAATGATACCACCCGCAGGCCAACTATTTTTAAAGTTAGAACCGTTTGGAGCAGTAGCTACAGAGTACGGACACCATGCCAAAGGTATGTGATCCGAGTCAGTCGTCACAAACTTAAACAGCAACGCCCCTTCGACAGAATGAGTACCCGCAGACAAAGATACCCAAGTTACGTCACTAGCATGGAACGTCACTTCATCGTCCGCTGTACTTGCCGCGAGGGACTTGGACGACAACACTTTTCTGGAATAACCTGAACCATCAAACTCCACTCCTGCCACACCCGCTCCGCTATTCATGTCAGAGAGCGTATTCGGATCTTCAGCAGTGTCCCCAGGATCATATGCACCATTACTGGCAACGAGTAGGACGCGAATATCGTCATTTCGCAAATCAATTTCTTTTTTAGCCAAATCATGCATTGCTACAAGATATACACGATGTGCCATTTATACGCTCCTAACTTATCGCAATTAATTCGAAGCCTTTGCACTATTCGTAAGCTGTTGCAAAGACTGTTCAATTTTATCCAGCCGCGTGTCTGCGGATACCCTATCCGATGTAACCGCTACTGTTATGAGTGGCGAAAAGATAGCCAAAATCAAACCCGCAACTATACCAAGAAACCACTTTCGATTGGCATCACGATCACTTGCCTGCTGCTCCATCAACTTTTCCATATCCTCAATCCTTACTAGGATGCCTCGGGTTCGACCCTTGCCGGATAAGTGTGATTCGTGTTCCTGTACTACTTCTAAGGCGTGTAAAAGTTTCTGATTTACGTCCTTACACTTAGACTCAAGTTTACCAATACGTTCAAAGTCAAATTCCACGATTAGCAACCTTTTCCAAACCGTGCCCTCACGAAAGGGTAATTTAAACTTACTTAGATAGCAATATTTCTCGGATTGCTCGAATTGTTTCATTCACTTGACTAGAAATTTCGTATGTACCATGTTCGGTGTGCAAAGACAAACGATCAGTGTAATCCAAGTAAGGTGGTTGTGGAGTTAAGGACGTTGATAGCACAGGTGCATAATTATTATCCACCAACCCCGCCAAAACCACATCAGGTACTCGTAAAGTACATGTCATTTCCGACGTACAAGGTGCCCCATTCAGCGTGTGCGATCTATGCAAATGCAAGCGCTTGCACACCACTTCCGGGGTCCAACGGGCTTGTACCTCAATAGCTTGTGGGTCATCCAGTCTCAAACTCCTACTCGGCACTTCCCCTTCCAAATAAACGTGATGCCCACACAAGTTAGGATACCGTGCAACTACTTGATCCGGATGTGTATTCACAAAAAATACGTCGCCTCGCACCCCCAAAATTCCTGCAATATGTGCGAAACCTGAATCATTCCCGTAGAACTTAGAACACTTACGTACTAGCTCCATCTGATCCACTAAGCAATTGCTAGTATCCCACGCACATGCCATGCGTTTACCTGACATCCCAAAGTCGCCCATCGTGCCTAACCACCAAACAAAGTTACCTTCCGCTATTACTGACGCTGCTATTTCTTCCCACGTAGCTTCGGGTAACTTACGATTCGGATTACTACTTCCCGCGTGAATGCACACGTACTTACCTACGCTTGGGTATACATTATCCGCTGACTCAAAAGATTGCACAGGCTTAGAAGGCAAATTTACTTGTAAGTAATCCGCCGTACACTTGTAATACTCTTTGGATGTTATTTGTCGTGCTGTAGCAAATAACATGGGGCAGTTTAACACGCCCCCGTAACTTCTACGGACTTGTGCTCTATTTAACGACGTTGCCGGTTTTACAGTGTCAATGCCTTTAACTTTATGCATCAAAGACATTTGATTTTCTCGTACATACAAGTGTACGTGTTTCTTGCTGTGCGCGAGTACCTGCGCTACTATTAAAGCATCCCCAATCCCGCCTACAATTCGTACCGCCGTGGGCCTAGAATCTGCACTCCAACTTTCGACCAACGCTTCCGCTCGATCTATGTCATTGTGTATGGAAATTCCAGGTAAATCCATTTTAACCTCAAAAAACAAAAAATTAAGTTAGAAAAAGGGGAGCCAACCTCATGTCAGCTCCCCTTTGGATGCACGCCTGCGATCACGGCCTCATGCTACGATTGAGTGCAAGCGCTTGCACTGATCACCCCCTCTCAAGGGTAAAATTCGATCTTACGTATAATCCGTGCCAGACATAGCAACATTTTTAGCAAGGACGACAAGATCCGGATTTTCAACTTCGTAATCCACTTTGTAATGGATAGTAGCTTCCCACATATCCTGACGCGGACGACGTTCAAATTCAATCGTGATTTCACGACGAATGAAGTAGATCAGGTTTTCAAACGGTGTCAGCCAAATTTGGCTACCGTCTGTACCTGCGGAACCCCAAGACAGGTCTTCCGGCATGAGCGGAACTTCAAGCATGTCGATGCCCCAAGGTCCGGGAACCATTCCCGTCGCCAGCGCGCTGTCACCACCGTCTGTGGCACGATTCGACCATTCCAACGCCCACTTATCCACAGGCCCACTGGGTGCAATCCAGCGATACAGAGGCTTGGCTGCTCGATAACGAGACGGGATAGCCCGTTTCATTTCGTAATACAGCGCTTTCGACGGAGCTTTGCCTGCCGCATCAATCTGCTGTGCCGCCGGAACTTCAGCAAGGAGAATCTTGTTGAAGCCGTCATTCACACCAAGCAGATTGTTTGATGCGGTTTGATCGTCACCGACAGTCAAACTATCGTCACCTTCGATAGCTGCCATTTCGCTATCAATTGCCATACGCTTAGTGAACATACCGAGAACTTTGTCTCGGATTGCTTCACGTTCAAGATTCTGCTCAAGAAAATCAGTACGCAGATCAAACGCCGAACGATATTTAATCATATCGTATGTGACAACCGATTCAGTAGGTACAGAAGTGCTGGCTGTGGAAGTAGCACTTGCACCTTCGGTAACGATTGTACCAAGGTCGAGTTTATTAATTTCGCCCTTGTCGTTATCTTTGCGTTCACGCCGAATACGCTTCAGCAGAACCGATTCATCCACCAGAAGATCGATAAAACGGTCAGACTGTTCACGATTCAGTACACTGTTTGGCAGCGAAGTTGTGTCGATTGCTGCCTTGCTGACATCTTCGAAAGGAAGAGGAATTGAAAGTCCCATTACGGATTGCTCCTGAAATTCAGTTTGAAATTGAAGGAAAAACAGTTTGATTAGCCATTGATGCCGAAGAACGAATTAAACACGCTATTCGGACTACCATCCGTAGGAGCAGGTGTAGCTTGTGAGCTTTCCTCCCTATGTGGATGAGACGGGGTAGCCTGTGCAACGCTTTTCGAAACTGTTTCAAGCTGCTTTTGCACATCTGCCAATTGCTTGGCAACTTCTTGAGATTTTTCAATTTCAAGTTCAGCCGGAGTAGGTGCAGGCGGAGTTTCTGGCTCCACGACACTTTTTTCTTTAAGCGTAGCAACTGTACCTGCCAGCTCTTTCAAAGTGTCGGTCATTGTGGAAAGAATAGGATTAATATTCTCCATCACTTTAGTTACTGCATCGTCAACCAGCTCTGTTGCACTTTTTTCAGTACCTTCAACATTCTCAGCTTCCACTGAAGTCTCCTCCGCATCGCTCGAACCTTCAGGGACTTCAGGAGTCTCTGGGGTCTCTGTAGTGGCTTTCGGATCTTCAACAGGTGGTGCAGTGGCCTCGGGGGCTACCGCAGTCGCAGCAGAGTCATTCATGTCCGCGTCCTTTTCGGTCTCTTGGGAAATAACGTTAGCAAACTGAGCAAGAAGGTCTCCATCAACTGTAGACATTGCGGGAGGCTCCTGCACAAGCAAGCTCACCCCATCGGCCATTTTGACAACCTGAAGGCCCTCCGACATAGAAGTACCTTCACAATATGCATAATAATTTTCATTGTCTTCAGCTACCACACACTCCCCCAATACACGCTGTGCAAGCGCTTGCACGCCCATTCGATCCTGACAATGTTGCTTTGCAAAGCACATTGAGTGGACCGCATCTTTTACAACATGAAAAGAAGAATGAGGGTTATTAGGAACTGTCACCAGCGACACTTCCCACATATCAATGTACTCGTAACCTTTGAACGTCTGCTGACGCTTAGGGTCATACGAATAATTGGGAACCGACTTTCCCCGCCAAGAGAATGAAGAAAGTTTACCTTCCTCCACCATCTTTACTACATCCTGGTCTGTTACGTGTATAAAAGCGTATACACCTTCAGTCCCTTGAATCAAACCTGGATAAGCGCTTTTGGGCACTCGATCAATTTCTTTACGAGCATCCACGTCCCAAATAGCGTTCACGCCTTTTTCGTCACTACGTTTAATTTTTACACGGTGAATACTTTTTACCGTGCCTACCCCAACTCGGTTTCCTTGTCGATCTGTCCAAAGAGAATGGTTAACGAGCACTTGAGGATTAGACATAAACTGATCAAGATCAAACGCTTCAGGTTTGATCAAGTCACCGTCCCTATCTGGGGCTTGCACGCTAACAAACCCTTTGATCATTATACCTTCAGCGTTAGCAGGTGCGGCTACGCGAAAACGCTCCGCTGAAGGTTGATATTTGACCGCCGCTGTAGGTGCAGATGGGGCAACCATGAATCGATATCCTCCTTATTAACAAATGTGGACGAATTCTACCAAATGTACATATCTTGTCAAGTCATCTCGGAAGTATTTTGTGAAAATCTTTCAATCACATCTTGAGCACTGTTACCAGGCCCCAACTCATTTGGGTCTTCGGCTACTTGATCCCCTCCACGTTGATCATCTTGCTCAAACGACGTTAATGTTTGAATTTCATCTACAAACATAATGCCTCGGTTAGTTTTGATATATGGACGATCCCCTCCTTGAATTGGGGACAACCCCATATCTCGTCGAACATCATTGATACTCAGCACACCTCGATCCATTAATTGAGTATTGATACGCATCGCGGCTTCTTTGTCCCGCGTGTCCAATTCATCGAATTTAAGCTCCACTGTAGTAATGCCCAAACCCAGACGAAACACTCGATTTAATAAGTCAGCCCACAGTTTTTGACCAGGACTAACCACCCGATCTTTGTAGATTTCAGCCTGTGCAAGACCTTTACCCGAACCCATCCCCGATGCGTCTGCAAACGTGGCTACCGACGTGGGCACACCATGTGAAATCCGAATATTTTCATTGTTATCTTGAGCTGTCCGACGAAACCACCCGTCTGCTGGATCACTATCCAACTTTTCAAATTTAACTTCAATACTACCACGCCCCGAAGGAATTGGTAACACCAAAGTTTTATGCGCGCGGCCTCGAACATGCGTACTAAAGTAGTCCAAAATTGTCTTTTTTACTTCTGGACTCAGCTTTGCACCTTTAATTACGACGACGTATCGAGGTACAGTATTGTGATCAAAAAACTGCAATAGGTACTCACGAATTTTAGCATTCGCTAGTATATCAGAAGTAGCTGGAATATTGTCAGACATCCCATAATAAATAGTTGTAGGATGATGTCTAGGAATCCAAATAACTTCATTAGCCGACTCTCTGAAATCATCAGTAGGCTCTCCAGTTTTATAGTTTAGCATGTGCCACTTGGCATTATTAGACGTAAGTTCCCCATCTTCTTCGGGTTCATATGGCTCAGGCTTATTTGTTAGAGCGCTAACCCGCGTAGACGATACCACTTTAGTACCAAAAGGCTGATAATAGCATTTACTTCCATCTGGACCTGTTTCAACAAAACCTCGCCAGCCTCGAATGACTTTCAGACGATCTGCCGGAATGTGATCAAGTTTTACAACTTTCATATCCATAGATCGAATAACTTCAAGCGCCGCCCAACCTACACCTTCATAATCTTGCGCGGCTTTAAACAGCGCTGATTCCGTCCCAATTACTTCATTCGCGTGTCCTAAGAAATGTGTTACTTCTTTATGATCCTGTGGATACGTGTCCGGAATGCTATTTTTAGCATCTTCTTCGTCATACTCTTTTGTCAACATTTCTTCCATTATAGGCATCAACCGATACCCTCGTCCAACGTAATCAGTAGCCTTGACTCGCACGCACTGATGTACAACTTCATTAAGTTGCAAAAACTTTAGCATCAGCTCAGGCGAGTATGGAGGAGGTACTACTTTTTCTTCATGCGCACCCACTTCCACAAGTTGAGTAGACCCATCCACAAACTTACGCACATCTATGACCTTGTGCGCCTCTTCCTCAATTTCAGATGATTCAAAGCCTTGCATACTAACTGCGTTAACTATACTCTTTTTAACAGAATCACCGGACACAATGTCAGGAGTGCCATCAACGTCAGTAATATAGCACTCTTCGATAACTACATCATCGTCTGACTCTGTACTTGATGTGGACACGGGTGGCTGCTCCACCAACTCTAACGGCAATTGAAGCTGTGGCATAATATCCTCACAAAGTTAGTGCAAGCGCTTGCACACGAAGTTAACCAATAACGGCATCAATCTCGTCACTATCCATAAGATCAGCCGCTAACATATCGTAAGTGTCGCAATGGCGTTGATGGTCTTTGCCTTTAGTCCATATAAATCGACGAGACCCCCGCTTAGGGTCATCCACAGCTTCACGAATAGGCATACACATCTCTGACTCGTACTCACCGCCCAAAATAGCACCGTAGTTGGCGGGAAGCAAATTCTTTTTACGTTTCAACTGAACGAACGATCTATCAAGTGCGTCAGTTCGATCTATATTGATAACCATTTCATTATCATTCAACTTCATTCCTGCACTTGTTCCTTCAGTGTGCCGATACTTACATCGCCAAACTGGAACCCCCGCCGTGTTTTGAAACTCTTCAGATAGTGTAGCTTCTGGCTCGGCGTCAATCACAGCCATTTGCACATTATATCGCTCAACCAAGTCATACAACTCTTGAACGTGCCGCACCTTACCCATGAATACCGCTAAACGATTTCCTCGATTTGTCCGATACGAAATACGAACATCAAACGCGCCACCTACGTCTATCCCCATGCTGCACGGTCCAACATGACCATCGCCTTTAACGTAACCACAATCTTCGTCCACTTGGAAATTATAATTAGGTACTACGCATCGTTCTAACAAACCAGTGGTAACTTTGTTACCGGATGCTGCGAAAGGCAAACCTAAGTCTGAATTATAGAATTGCTTTAGCAGTACAGGATCAATTGTAGCTTTTGTAAATCTAGCCCACATGCCAGAAATATCATTAATCAAACTATCCAACATAGAAATATGGTAGCCTGTGTCGGGATGACTTGGATTTTGTGGAACCCACTTCCCTCGTTTACTGTCCCGGACAAGCCTACCACCACAAGGACAAATCATATGAGTATCTCGACCGCAACCACGCGCCCACTCTGTGTCCCGTAATGTGTAATCAACAGTCTCACCACCTTTGTCTTTAGTGGCTTTTACTACTACTTTAAACCAATCAGTCTGAATCAACTTGCCACATGCATAGCAAGGGACATGCCACTCGTTTTGGTTTGACTCCAAGTAAAAAGCATTGATTCCTCGCTTAGGCTCGCTAGGATTTCCCAAATAGCGCCTAAACTGGTACGGGGACGCCCGAATACGATCTAGTGCATAATTTACATTTTCCGAATTGCACTGATCCACTTCTTCTATGAAAATTGCGTCAGCGGGAAACTCTTTGAAGTCAGCAAGCACATTTGAGCCTACGTACTTGATAACCCCTTTACCAAATGACTTCAAAGATACGCTACCGAAAAATGCATCCCCCACGATGTCTTTGTACCGGGGCACGCTTTGAACACATTTGTCCACTCTATTTTGTACGTAAGTAACTTTCAAATCATGCTTAGGAATTACGTAAAAAATTGAAAGCCCTGAGAAGGCCATTGCGAGATGATCCACAACCGCAAACTCACTTTTGAAACACTGCACTGACCCTTGCAACACCAACACTTGAGCAGTATTGTCATAAAGCTCTCGAATATGAGGGAACGCATTAAAATTCATCCTCTCGCCACGAGTGTTACAGTGATGATCCATTGCGAAAGTTACGCGAGTATGCCTTATTTCTCGCAGCTTCGCCATGCGAATAATTTCGTCATCACGTAAAGAATTAAGTTTATCCGTGATTTCTTCTTGTAAATCCATGCTCATTAGTCATCCTCATCATCCAAGCTGGGCATACGCCTCTCATGTACCAGAAAGTCTGTTAACTTTTTAATAGCTTCTTCCCGTGTCGCGGGCGCTGCCCCCGCTGTCAGCTCGTCTGTAGGCTTAGTATCATCTACGCTATGGTGAATTTCTTTAACTGCGTTTGGAAGTACACCCGTCTTTACAAGCATATTAGTAGATTGCGTTTCAGCATTCATTGCTAGTGTCAACATCCTAAACTTTGCAATCCTATCAGGCTTGCCTCGTTTTACCGCTTTTCCAGTATGATCAACTTCCACACAATCCAAATCGATCTGATGCACTTCCTTCATAGCGACATCACGTACAGTACGAAGAAAAGCCAAAGAATCCAACAATAAATCGGATCGGGGTCTATCGTGGAATTCTCGTGCAAATTCTTCACGATACTCCTTCAACCACCTATAAATAGTAGCGTCAGCCACTGAAAAAGTAGCAGCAATATTTTTAATCGGTACACCTTTGAGTTTCAACTCAAAAGCTCTCCGCAATTTATCTGGGTCTTCTCGTGTGCCCACTACAGCAGGGGCTTCGGATGTAGGATTTCGAACACTTTCAATCGTCGAGAGCAGTGACATACTCACCCCTTACACAAAGAAAGAAACTCGGCTCGTACTTCAGGTTTACTGAACACACCCGTAAGTTTAGACGTTACCATACTTCCATGTGATTTGACGCCCCTAAACTTCATACAGCTATGCTCGCCACTCATCTGTACGCCCACTCCACGACACCCTTCAATTGAAGTATGAAGACACTCTGCAATTTCATCAGTCAGACGCTCTTGCACTTGCAAGCGTCGTGCAAGCGCTTGCACCGCTCGCGGAATTTTACTTAGGCCCACTATTCGACGATGTGGGATATATGCTACGTGTACTGTACCCCAAAACGGAAGCATGTGATGTTCACATAAACTTATGAACGGTACGTCCCTAACGACAATCATTTCGTCGCAATCAGAGTAAAATTGCTTACTCAAATAATTTTTCGGATTTTCGTCGTAGCCCGAAAGGAATTCACGATATGCTTTGACGACTCGTTGAGGTGTTTCTTGTAGCCCGTCCCGCTCTGCATTTTCTTCCAGAGTAGAAAGAAATTTTTTTAACGCCTCTCCCAGTTGTATATCTACCGGCACTTCCAAAACTTGTGATTCTGAACACTTAGCATCCACGGGGTCTTGCTCGCCTGCTTGACTTGACTCACACACCATTTTAACGCCTCCCTATCCATTTCATTTCCATCGAATACTGGACTTAATAGATAATACTTTGCTTTTGTATTAGGAACTGGAGGTTGCTTACCCGCAGGCAATACATACTTAACTTCATCGCATGTGTCTACTCGAATAGTATGTTCTGCTGTTTTGGGACTCACCGTTACCCAGTCTAAAAAAGTTAATGCGGGATTGTCTACTGTCCCGTTGGTTTCAATTGCAAGGTAGTACCCCCGATGCTTTAACTGATCCACCAGTGTCGCATCCAACTGTAAAGCAGGCTCACCTCCGGTAAAAATAATAGCTTTACAACTTTCTGCAATATCGTCAATACGGGCACACAACTCATCAAGTGTGACATCTTCACTACCAGTGTAATCCGTATCGCAATCGAAACCATGTTCTTTCACGTTACACTTCAAATTACAATGAGAAAAGCGAACAAACACATTAGCTGTACCTGTTCGCGCCCCTTCACCTTGAATAGACAAAAAAATTTCATTGACTTTATACATGGTCCCTCACAACAACAGCCGAACAATTTTCAGTCTCATGGACAGTAACTGATTTTAGGGCAACGTTATACCCTTCTAACCTACTCTTAAAGTAGTCGTCGTGCATCAAAAAAGAAGCGAGGTTCTCAGCCGTAGGGTTTGAAGCAAGTAGGAATAATTTTTGTTGTTGTTTCCCTGTATCAAATCCAGTTAATACGTTGATCGCCTCGCTATCTTCTGTAAACAAAATAAAACCGTGGTCCCAATGCCGCTGAATCCAAGGATCATAAATGTCCTTGATCACCGAAAAATCAACTATTCGACCTACCGAATCCAGTTCCTTTCGGCAGTCATGCAACGTCTCGGCCTCCAAGTACACCACATAGTTATGCCCATGCAAATGAGCACACTTGCTCTCATGATTCATTACTCTGTGGCCTGCACAGAATTGCAATCGTCGCGTGCATGATATGGGCATTATACTTCCTTTGCAATTAATGTCAAGTTATTTATCGTCCATATCCGCAAACGCAAATGCTTCAATACGCTCTTGGCACGCTCCGCACTTACCGCAAGCCTCGTCTAAGCCCACATAGCAAGTCCACGTTTTACTATACGGCACTCCCAGACCCTTACCGAACACACAGATGTCAGATTTACTAAACGCAATAAAGGGGGCTTCCAGTAAGATGGGATGCCAGTCGCACAGACTGATCGACTGTGCAAGCGCTTGCACAAATCGAGGACGACAATCAGGATAGATGGAATGATCCCCGGAATGAGCGCCATACATCAACGTGGCCGCTTTTAACGAGATAGCCCATGCGGTAGCCACCGAAAGCATAATCATGTTTCGGTTAGGCACTACAGTTGTCTTCATATTTTCATCTGCGTAATGCCCATGAGGTACGTCAACGTTAGGATTAGTCTGTGAGCTGTCACCAAAAATCTCAGAAATACTGCTGATATCAATTATCTTATGAGGAATACTTACCCCAAACACCTTTTCAGCGTTAGCAACAAAATTTTTAGCATACTCAAGTTCCTTGCTATGCCTCTGCCCATAATCCACTGAAACACAAGCTACAGACTTGCCAAGTTTAAGCCGCCACCACAATAGGGTAGCGGAATCCATGCCTCCCGAAAAAATAACAACTTCATCAACTTTGGACATTGTGTATACCTTTTAAATAACTAAGAATTGTCATAGGTCCGATACGCTTTAGGTTATCCCAATGCACATCTATACCATACTGCATACAACCTTGTAACATGAGTTGTGTAACCCTACCATTCAAACCCACTAGGTTTGTACCCAAACCTTCACTAGCCCAACCTGGCATTACAGGAACGACGACTACTTTGGAATTCCCCACAAACCCCTTTAGTGCGGATTGCACCCCTACTACAATCGTCCTGTGTCGTGGGGGCTGTTCCAACAGGGAAAAAACAGAATAATAATGCTTCGACATGCCCACAACCTGTAACTCCGGCGTAGGAGATCGTCGAAGGAATGACTGTAATCTTTTACGGGAAGTAGTATGCACCTTAGTTAACTTTTTCATATTGTTTGAGGACTGGCCCACAAAAGTAAAATTATAGGGGGACACTACATTGCTTGCTGGAACATATCCATGTTTAGCAGACATGATTACCCAATCAATGTCGTAACGTGTCTCCAGGGTTTCAACTCCTAGCTTGACAAACTTGTGGCCCAGCCCCCTATACAAATCTCTAGCGGGTGCAAGTTGCGTACCTTTGTCCTTAGTGCAATTAGTGACTACTCGTATTAACTTACCCATCAAATCTGCCTCTGTACCACTGCACCTGCTGTACCATCCTCAGTGACTTCACACGTATCAAGATGAAACTGCTTTAATAGCCACATAGCTAAGGCCGCACACGACGAATTTCCCAGATCAGGCAACCCCGACGTAGTTTCCCGGAAATTATCGATAAACCATTCCCTAATTTGATGTCTAATAGCTTGAGGCCACGCCTCGCGCTCTGAATGCTTAACTGATCTCATACATTTGATATGAAATGTATGCATGTGAGGAAATCTCTCCTGAATACACCCAGGCGGGGCGTCCTCCGCACAATGCTGTGCCTCCACTGTAATATTACAAACGGCTGCAATCACTGGAGGGTATTCGTCACTATTTGCATGGAAATTGTTCATATTAAATCTTCACTTCTATCTATAAGTTTGTTTAACTGCACGCGCCATCTAGCTTCTGACCAATCTTGTCGGCGCATGTGCTCCACCACTTCCACCCATAAATCTTGAAGACCCCCTTTCTTCATACGTGATTTAAGATGAATTTGTTTACCCGTGTACCCCGCATACTGCCCAAACCGCCCTGGTGCTGTGCCCCATGACGATGAATCCACAGAATCGAATGGCACTGTTTCAACTGCTCGCCTACTCGCCATTCCAAATCCATGAAACTTAACAGGTTCCTTTTTCCAACTTCGCGCAAACACAGCTTTCAACCACTTGGGACGAGTCTTAATCTTTGATCCCAATCCCACCTTTTCAGAGTTCTCGCAGCACCAATCAAGGTACTCTAATGGTTCCTGATGATGATACACTGGCATCGCATTGATACCCGCCGCCCACATTATCTCCGCGTTCCGTTTGGAAATTTTCCACGACGTTAAATCGTCTAAGGACACTATTTCACACGCATCCACACTCCGACACGCATTGATGTATTCGTAGACACTAATGGTCTTTCCCGAATTGTACACGGAAAATGCACCCGAATCTAACATCCACTTTTCGATATTGAACTTCTTACGCTCACGCATAAAAGTATCCAATAGCGGATATGCTACTAATAAATTAACTGGACGATCATTGAGATGCCGACGTAATGTCTCTGATCCCGCAGTGGTGTACGCAAGGTAAACTGTACTCATGGTGTATCCGTGCAAGCACTTGCACTAATCCTCGTCTGCAAACGAACTAATGTACTTAGAACATACAATAGTCAAAATTTCAGCAGGTGTTTGTCCCGCATCTTCCGCAACGGCTCTAAAGTTAGCCAAGGCTTCATCCACAATGGTTTTCTGTGGTACGGAAAACTGTACCACCATACCTCGGGCTTCCAAATCACTGCCCGGCGTGGAGGGTTCGTCTGTATCGAATTCTTCATCCTCAAACCCAGCCCCCATATCCATCTCAGAGTCCAGCAAAGGCGTAAGCTCATGCTCCGGAAACCCCGTAAGATGCAATAACTCTTCATCCGTATCTTGCAACTCTCGTAAAGTCACAATTAGTTTCTCATAATCAAACTCTGAGTTACGTGGCGTTTTATTCAGCGTGATTCCTAACGCTTTTAGCTGGTCTGGCGTACCCCGCACCGGCCAGACCATAACTTTCGTCCAACCATTTTTCTTCATTATGCGAAGGCGACCATTACCTCCAATCACAGTATTGGTATCCGCGTCTACTATGAGAGTTTCAAGCTGATTAAACTTGTTAAGACTAGCTTCAGTGGCGTCCAAATCTTGGTCCGAATGCATGTTAACATTGTCCGGATCTTCCATTAAATCGTCAACATTCATCTCTTTAATATCAAGGCGTTCAAAACCTTCCAACATGTCAACCATCGAGTGTCCCTTTGTATTCAAGCGTAGACTCAAGTAAAATATTTACACATGCTTCTAAGCATTTGGATTGTACACTGGAATTCTCATCAAACAGAGTAGCAATTGCATCAAACCCACAACCTTGTGCGAATTTTACCAACCGCAAAACCTCAAGCCACTCCACGTATTGCTCACACGTTTGAAGGTATACAGATGGCAACCTAAATAGTGCCTTTGCAAGTGGAGCGTGCCCAGGAATACATATTACAACTTCGTGTACTATGGAAAGACCCGTAGTCACCCAATCCGCAAAATCTACAACAGTGTCACCTCGCCTCCAAAAATGTGGAGGGTCCGCAGGCGCACCGTAGTATTCTGGGCCTAAATGCCAAAATGAGCTGTCTTCTTTCAAAGCCTGCTTCACTACACTCTTGCACACCTTACCGCTGCCAAGTATCAACTTCATAGCGTAGTTCCGTTAGGTGTAATCAATTTACTACTTTGCTCTGTTTTTGCTTCTTTATGTGCCGCTACTGATTCATCTACAAACTTGTCCATACGAGTTTGAGCAAGTTTAAGAATTTCAGTAATCTGTTCGTCACCTTCCGTCGCCATCCCCATTGACTGTAAACTTAGTGCCGTATTCATCACCAATAACTCTATCTTCAAAGACATTAATTCCGCTTGAATTCTTGCAATTTGCATTACAATCCAGTCGGGGGCTACATTGGGTCGCCCATTCCCTTGCATGGCTACAGTCGTAGGCGTCACAATCGGCAACAACTTGTTCACGCCTTCCCGAACCATGTCCTGGTATGCGTCAGACTCAGTGATGTCAAAGGCTTCAACCATGTCAAATACTTCCCTTCATTTGCGCACTTATGTTGGACTTAACTTTGCTCGATAACTTACGTAACCACTCTTCGCCTTTGTCCTCTGCATGTCGCTCCCGCTCGTCAATTACTGAAGTTTCCATTTCAGCTTTTATGCATTTTCTAAGTTTGTTTAAGCTGGCATAGACTTTAAAACCCAAAGGAGTCGTTCCAAATTTAATCATGGATGGAAACTGTGCGTCATCCACTTCAGTACACTGCTGAACAGCTTCAACTAAGCCTTCCACTGCTGAGTCCAAATTGTTGCTCATCTATTAACTCCTCTACGAACCGTGTGTAGCATGTGCAAGCGCTTGCACGCTTTTCACAATGTTAGGGACGCAATATGTGTATACGGCTCGTTTCAAGTCGTCTAACGTACCCGTATTATCTACCACGCAATTTGGTTTGTCAATGTCCAATAGGCCATCCAACGCTTTTTTTTCAGTTCGCCCCGAGTCTCCTATTACTTTTACGTAAAATGGTTCAAACTTCGAAGTTAACGCATCCCACTCTTCCGGCAATCGCATATCAGTGATCACGGGAACATGTACACTAATCCCCACATCCATACGTCCTTCAGTAGTTTTGGTATACAGTTTGGACACATCACTCTCTATTTTTCTCATAGCTAGTCTTACGCCAGCTTCAGGATGAATGCCCGTAAAAAACTTACCTAAGTCCACCCATAAGTCCACGACAGACTCATAGCCCAACTTAGGTAACTTAAATTTACGTAACGCGGGGTTTCGCTCATACGAGTCTGATGAATGCACCCCTGCAAATCCATACAAACGATGAGCAATATCTTTAACATACGTAGAAAATTTGTATCCTTTACAAGTAATATGCACATCGCCGTAGTTAGGATGCATTTTGAAACAAGCTACCACCTGTTTACAAATAGCATCTTTACCCGCACGAGACTCATTAGAATAAATCACAACGGGATAAACAATCGCACCTCGTTTAAGTCCCTTCAACATACTTGGTCACTCCCGGAATTTGATCTTCCAATGAAAACGCATTCAATACTTCATCGTTAGACCACACAGAAATCAACTCCAGCAGCTCTGTATGAATTTTATCGTAATGCTCTTTGAGTTTCAACATCTTTTTACTGAGACCCACCAATGGAAGTTTGGCTTGCGCGTCTTCTTTTGACTTGGCATACATTTCTTTCAATCGAATCGAACTAGAATCAGTTTTGCTTTCCAGCGAAATCAATCGGGTGTCCAACTTGGAAATCTGCGTTTCCAACGCTTGTTTTTGAACTTCTACTTCATCTGCGTCCACACCGACAACATCTTCAAGTCGAATATGCTTTTCCGTTACTCTTAACTCTGCAACACACGTAATTATACGTGTAAGCATATCCTCAAGTTCAGGGTGCTCTCGCAAAGATAACGCCAACTCAAGCAACGCTTCTTGGGCTTTTTGCTTTTTGAGATGTGCTTTAAGCTCGTCCGTTGTTGCGGTTCTGAAATCAAGTTGTTTACGTTTTGCCATTTTACTTTTTCCTTACTGAAAAATAGTAACCATTCCACGTTGCACTTGCCGTAACAAGCATTCCTTATTAAATCTGTACCACTTTCGAGCATCGCCATATTTATCAACTTGAGTTTGATACTTAAACTGCATACTTTTATCCTCCGGAGGGTCCCACTCCACAGGAGTTATTACAGGATAACTAACTTCGCAATTAAATGCAAACACTGCCAACGGTTCTTCACACGCAAATTGGGTGTCTTCTTTGATATACTCAGGAACATTAGGAGTGTTAGGTTTTAAAATCAAACCCGTGGCATGGTCGTCATCCCGATAAAAGAAAATACCCAAATTTCGTAAATGCTGTAAAGCTGCATCCGACGCCTTAGTTTTCTCTGAATTATCCCCAAAGTAATAAGGATCATACGGAAGATAAAACTTCCGTCGAAGCTCCTGATCCCACGAGATTAAGGAATACATCTGGATAGATTTCCTGCTGTCCGAAGAGTTCATGCTGCTTTAGCTCCTGACTTGATATAGTTACTTCATTAACTTTTCGTTTTATCCGCGCCCTAAGATCATTGTATTCCGTGATTCTCTTGTAATTGACAAGCTGAGTCGGTTCCGACATACGAACCGAATCCTCCAAACGCCATAACTCAGCATGGATAACCATCAACCATCTATGAGCGTCGTACACTAGCCTAGTCCACTTTAAATCCTTCAACGATTCCCATAGCGTCAAAACGTGAGCACCTTGCTTAACCACGTCTTCCACTGAGCCACTGCTCAAAATCGCACGGTATCGAACCTCCTCAATACACAATCTGTCGATAATTTCACCGTAACTAACGTCCATAGTAGGCATGTCTACCTCGAATATCCAAAATTGTCCAATAATACTTTTCTCAACTGCTCACCCCGATTTGCATCCAAGGTACGAGCAACACTTACATAATACGAAGAATCCACTTCAAGTTTATTGCACATATCTTGGATTTGCAACTCCACTCCTAACGCCATGTCAATCCAAGATTCCTCAGTACGTAATCGAAGCAGTAAAGTTTTGAGTGTAGCTTCTTTTGAATTACCTAAATACTTTACTAACAAGTTATGACTACGTTCCGCCGACTTCACATACTTCTGCATGAGATTAGCCAAAACACTACGTAATGACTTAAATCGTCTATCTTCCCGCAACTTTAAGTGTGCCTCTGTTTGCTTGATGTCCCTCTGTATTGACTCCAATCGCCGTTGTAACTCTGAGTTGTCAACCACACTTGACATAGTTACCGTGTCTAGCACACGATACACTACTTTGTCACGCCGAACTCTTTGAATATGAAATTTTATCCTATCACGTTTACTCCTCTTTTGTAGTTTGTTTAGTAATGGTTCGTTTGCGTAGTAAGGTAAGTTTGTCTCCATTCGTGTCCTCAAAATTCGTACAACTCGAACTCTTCATCCACTTCAGCGTCGTTTACCTCCTGTTCCCGTAAAGCATGAAACACCTGTAAAGTTTTTTGGCAATCGTCTAATGCCCGATGACCTGGGGGAGTCAAGTGCAAGCGCTTGCACACTGCCGATAGGCTCCACGGCGAATTTTGTTCAGCATACGTTTCTTGCCATACCGTAGCTAAGTCTAAATGTCGGTTTGAATGCCGAAAATCGCACCCTGTATATCCACATTGATATCGTAGTAACACTGGATCAATCGCAGACCAACTGGCTATCGTCGTCTTTCTTGCGAAATCCGCGAATTCGTCGTACACTTCGGTCCACTTGGGAGCTATTTCTAATTCACTTTTATCGATTTGTGTAATTGCTTCTATTTTCGGAGTGTAGTCTTCCCAATGCAACGGGTACACTAAACTGGAATACTTTCCTGCAGGTTCCCCATTTTTAGTTACCCTTAGCGCGCCTAACTCCAAAATACTTGGCATCCCATGCCTAGAATACGCAACGGGTTGGTCGCCATACTCTAAGTCAAAAATAATAATATCCGTTTTGAACATCAGCGAACCTTGGTATTGAATCCAATGTGACCTTCAAAATGAACCATGTTCGGCTTTTCAAATCCTATCAGTGCGTAGTCCAGTATCTTAAACTTCCCCCAATCATCTGTCACCAACGCGAATATCAGCTCTTGACGCAATGCTCCATCTGTGTGTGCCAGCACATCTCGGTCAAATACTAACTTAACCTTGAATGGCACTTTTTTAAATTTCCGAATAATGGAAATAACTGTCTTAGGCGATCTAATTTTAGTGAATTCGTTTTCTGCCACTAAACTATACGACACTCGATCAGCCTTCGCCAATCGAGTGCTTTCGTTTGTGTTAGATACAGACTTAAACGCTAAAGGCTTAGGTACGGGTTTACTAGGTGCCCAAGATGTAACTTCTAACACCTCACCTGTATTCAACTCCAACGTCAATCCTGTGTCTTTGTCAGTTGTAGTTCCTGCGTATTCATACTTCTGTTCATTGTACTTAAAATACATAAACTTAGTCACATCCCTACTCCCCATATTGAGTGCCGATAGCACATCATAACAAGTACCTTAACTGATTGCAAGCCCAATCGGACTTTTCTACACAAATTGTGTAAAATATTCCAGCATCTCACTACACTCTATCCAAAACGGAGTTGTGGCAATAGTGACCCCTGGATACACACAGTTTACATAATATTTGTATTTACTGTACACCCCTGGGCGTAACGCAGACATTACTCCATACTGCTTAGATTGAAACAATTTCATATACCAAGATATCGTAGTTTGTATTGCATTCCACAAATGCAACGTCGTTAAAATAGGACTAGCGTGTGCAGTTAGTCCTTCCTGTGCAGGCACTACTTGGGTACGCTGATTCCATGCAATAACCGTAGGTAGGTGTATGTACACACCTAACCAGCTTGGGAAGTGATAACGTAGAAGCAGCTCTGACATGTACTCCATAGGCATTTTGTCTTCTCTGCGAAAACAAAAAGGTACGCCAGCTTTACTATAGGTAGCAGCCTGACTAATATCAGACGTTATCATTAATGCAACAGTGTCGTGCTTATTCCACTTGCGAAAAGAAGATAGCTCGTCCGTTTGTGATATTTTAGAATATGCTCTAACTTTTTCGTCCCTATCGTCTACACAAGCCAGCAAATCAGTATCACCTTCAATGGCAACTATCACAGGTCGAGTGTTACGTTGTCTGCACGTAGCTAAAGTGTCTTGCGACAACATAGTCTGCTGTGCAAACGCCGGATCTAGCTTTACAGGTAAAAATGATCGTGCTTGAGTTTCCAGTGAGACTAAATAATTCCACGGCAACGCAGACTGATACGGATCAACGTACAGCGCATCACGTATGTTTCGAACTGAATTTTTAGCACGTAGTACAGTGCGGCTCATCTCCGACTCACCACCCTGATTGTTGTTCACGTATCGAATCTGCCGCCGCTCTAGCGAGCTTGTCAACATGCTCATTCCAATAAAATCCTTGATGGCCTCTCACATGTTTGAACTGTAGCTCGCCTTCGAATGAGTCTACAGTTTCAAACAATTGAATCCAAATATCCTTATTCTTCACCGGCCCTGCGCTACCTCTAAAGTCGCGCTGTTCCCAATTTTTTCGCCATTTAGTAATCCCGTCTATGACATATTTACTGTCTGTCACCAATGTTAAATCTTGGTCTACTCCATACACATCAGCTACGTACCGCATCCCTTCGTTAGCCGCAGCCATTTCCATTCTATTATTTGTGGTTTTTTTATACCCTCGTGCTGCGTCTTTCACGCAGTCACCACACTTATCTAGCAACTTGATTTGAAATGGATCAATCAACCCTTCCACAATCGCATACGCCCAGCCTCCAATACCGTTGGCAGTTAACGAACTCCCGTCGCTAAACACATATATCACTTCGGCGGTCCTCCATAACCCTTAGCATCTTTTGGATGATGCAGCGGAATACCATGTTCTGCTCGAAGACGCATAACATTAGCCTTGGCCGAACTGCCCGGTAATGCATCTGTAGGTTCGAGCATTCCAAACGATTTACGATATCCCGCACCTTTACATACTTTGCAAAATTTCTTACTGTATTTACTTCTCCGCTCCAAACCATATCCAGTACCTTCACATGCCTTACACATATCTTGGCGCAACATATAAACCTCACTATGCAAGCGCTTGCACTACGAGTGTGCGTCGTCGTACTTCCATGCTGGAACTACTTCCTTTATTGGAGTGTATATTAGCTTATTCCCATCTCGATGCACTTCAAATACTTGATCGTCCGGATATGCATCTGAAAACTTCTTTGGAATCACTACTAAGCATTTCCTATGGTATTTTCCATTCGATTTAGGCACACTACATTGAGTCATTTTAATTTTTTTAGTAGTCACATCGACGCCCTATGATGAAATTTTTCACGTTTTGAATTCAAAAAGCACAATCTACATTTCTTATGTGCGTGATTGTACACACACGTTGCAATGTGCCGACACGTAGGACACTGTAACTTGAATAGTGCTTTATGTTGTTTACGGTCCCAACCCAGATTTAAGATAACTCGACCATGTATACTGTCGCCTACTTCATAACCGTGATAATTTTTAATCATACTTTGAAGACATCCATTCTACGAGTACGCTTAATCGCCTCTACGTCATCGTAATCCACTGTACGCACCACACTACTTACTTGTTCAAACCTCTTAGCTATGTTGGAGCAGTCCATTCGTATTAAATCAGAAATCACAAAATACTTAGGACGATAACGCAAATAATATTCAAGCAACGGCACATGACTTTCTGCAGCTACGATGAAATCTAAAATAGCAGAAAACACAATAACATCCACTCGGCCAATTTCGGGTGGATTTTCTACCCTGCCGGTTTCAAAATATTTTGAGTTGTCGCCTTTAAACTTCTCAATAGCTCTATCAATGGCTACTTTGGAACCATCAATACCGATATAAATGCCTTGAGTTAGTTCAGCTAATGCTCCCTCCCCGCAGCCCACATCAAAACAACTTTGAGTGCCTACGAAATCCGCTATCGGTTGTAGGAATGTATCTTTGAACTCCTTACTGTGTAAGTATGCGTAGTAATTGTCAGCATAGGTTTTATTAAGATGGTCGGGTGTAATATTTTTCCGCAATTTTATCAAGGAGGCCATTGGGTATCCTTTCATCGTATCGAAATCGACACACACGCGATTTACTCACATGATCATGGCGCGGCGTCTTCCAGTCTCCATACTCTCGTTTCAAATATACTTCAATGTCTTTTGGGATATTCCAACGTGTTCCAAACCACTGAATTTCCATGTATTCTTCCAGTAACTTACGTGGATGCACCAGTGAATACTCAGTAAGATTCGAGCTACAAAAGCGAACATCTTTCCACAGCAAATACGCCGCCAAGTCCGCCTTGATCCCATATTTGAATGCTTTAATTATCCTAATAGCATTGAATGGTTTGTTAACTGTGTGAACTTCAAATCCTGCTTCAATCAACCGACACGCTATCAACCCACCGTATTGCACCATGTCCTCGCCAAGAAAACTGATGTCAACGTCGAGTTCAGTAGGTGTGAATCCCCCATCCCTATATGCACCCAGAGCGCTGCCTTGGCAAAGAAAGCACGGAAACGGTTTAAGCACTTCATGCAAATCTTTAACCAACTTTGCACCGTCTTCAAAATTCATCGGTTTAGTCACAGTGTAGCTCCCGGTAAATTTTTTGTTTTATCTCTGAAGTGGACACTGAAGTTGTGTAGCCTATCTTTTCAACATCACAAAGATTATCTTTGCACCATCGCTCTGCGTCTCGATGTCGAATAGCCGATCCCCACTCAGACCCGACAGCCAAAATTTCAGGCCGCACGAACTCCAGTGGACTCAGAAACTCAAACTTCGAATACACTACACATTGTTTAACGAATGGCAAATAGGAAAGCATTTCCAAACGCTCTGCTAAATTCATCGTCGGGGCCGAACCTTTATCCTCCAGAACAACTTCATCCGTTGGAACGCCGACATATAAATCACCGAACGCCGCCGCCCGAGAAAGGAACCTAGCATGACCATAGTGAAGTAAATCCCAACATCCAGGAGCAAACACTTTTGACGTGTCCATCACATGTCCTTTTACTTCAAACCAGTGCAAGCGCTTGCACAAAATTTTTCAGCAAACACTCACCAGCAGACCAACAACCCAAAAAATTCTCCAGAGAGGCAACAAATGACTCCTAACATGCCATATGGTTGTTGCCGAATTTTTTTGATAATAAAGGAAAGTGTGGGGGTAATGTGGGGAGCATGTGGGGGATGCTTAGGAGGAATGATGGGGTGTTATGGGGTGTTATCACTGTATTAGTTATGGGGGATGGGTAATTATAACATGTTATAACATATTGTAAATATTAAAATAAGTGTGGGAATCATTTTTATGCTGTTATAAACAAATTGTGTAGATATAAAGTGTGGGGGGCATGTGGGGAGCATGTGCAAGCGCTTGCACACCGGATATAAAATGTGGGGATCATGTTGGGGAGCATGTTGGGGGTCATGTGGGGTACGCCTAACCGGGGCATAAACATGAAAAAAATAAAAATAAATACACCTACACAAAAATAAACACACACAAAAATAAATACACATAAAAATAAATACACATACGTTGAGTGTTCGGGGTGGCGAGTGTTGCAAAATGCGGCATACCCGTGTATCAAAACGCTACGTTCGATTTTGCAACAGTGTGCAAAAATGCTACACGTTCAATTTTGCAACACGCAAAATGCCACAGTGCCGCACTTTGCAACACTGTGGCATCCCGCAACACTGTAGCATAATTGAACACGCGGCGGTGTGTTCGATTATGCCACACTGCATCAATTCGATACAGTGTGGCAATATTGAACAGCGGGAGCAATTGCTCCCGCTGTCATCAATTCGACATCACGTCATGAGTTCCGCAACAATCCGGGATTCCGTATCAGCAGTTTGAATCCGGAATCGTTCCGCCCGTTTGACAGCGGCGGTGATGTTATCGATATCGCCACCGTTCAAGTGTCGGTTGATCACCGCTACACAATCGGTTTCACTGCGGGCAATGACGTTGACCAATTGACCGTACTCAGTACAGCCACAGTACCCGCCGTCAACACTGCATGATGTCAAGCGGGCGGTCAGTGTGTGTGATGCTTTGACGATGAACA
>Ga0315336_1001094_pt1 | contig 58532 bp, 60 predicted proteins | sample ASW5metaG_FD_204512 | JGI IMG/M metagenome (GOLD analysis project Ga0315336, IMG submission 204512) | Ammonia-oxidizing marine archaeal communities from Monterey Bay, California, United States - ASW #5 | ecosystem: Environmental > Aquatic > Marine > Intertidal zone | place: USA: California...
ATATTTTCTGGAACAGTTACTTCTCTTGACTGTTTTTTAATTTCAGTCGTCTGGTTAAATTGTTTTCTCTGCTCTTGCTGTCTCTGTTTCGCACGTGCCCGCTTTACAGCAGCCAACGAGCGAACCCTCTGTTCATCGCTATCTAAAACTTTGGAAATTGTTAATTTGCTATCGCGTCTTTTTTTTTCTCCTTTTTGTCCGCTAATTTTCTTGTCAGTAGCAACTTTTTTTATTAGATATTTTTTTGATGCAAGAGGGGCTTTTTCTATCCCCACCTCCTTGCTTTGATTCAAAAATTTTTCATCTTCTGATTTTAATTGAGGCTGACCGTCTTTCTTAGTGTTTTGATCACGATCTTTCCTATTTTCTTCAGATGCCTCGCTTTCCTGAAGTTCCTGAGATATTTTTTTCAATGAATCTTTTTCAGCTTCTTTTGTAGAATCTGTAAATTGATTTGGATCTACAACTCTTCTTCTCCTCGTTTCCACGGTTACAGATCTTGTTCTGCCATGAGAAAAACTTTGCCTTACTTGGCTTCTTTCAATAGTCTTTCTTACGATAAATTTCTCTTTACGCTTTATCGGAGAACTCTCTTGTTTATTTTCACTTTCGTTTTTTTTCATAATAAATCTAACTGCTCTCCTTAGTAGCTTTCATGTCTGTCTTTTTCTTTGCCTCTTCGGAAGTAGCATCCTTGGTATTAGTTTCGATTTCGGTTTCCTTTTCTTCATCATCTTTAAACCAATGCTCTCTTGCAGCCATAATGATTTCATCAGCCTGTTTTGCCTTTAATTTACTTGCGTCTAAAATTTCAATTAGTTCGTCGCTTGATAAATCGGCTAAATTATCTAACGTCTGAATACCAGACTTTGACAAAATGAATAAATCAGTGGGTTCAATATGAGGCAAATCAAGCAATTCTCTAGAAATGCCAAGTTTTTCAATTTCTTGGTCAATTTTTTTGTTTCTTTTAGAGACAAAATCTTTAGCTTTTTCGATGACCTCATTGGCAATTGTTGAATCAAAGCCTTCAATTTTTGTTACTTCTTCAGGGCTAACAGACGTCAGTTCATCAGGGGAAGAGTAACCCTCTGTTACTAATAAATGTGCAATAACATCATCTATGCCTAAAGCGTCTATTAAAATTTTTGACTTTTCTTTAAATTCTTGACCACGTTTATCGGATTCTTGTTCCTCAGTTAGAATATCAATTTCCCATCCAGATAGTACGGACGCCAATCGAACATTTTGACCTCGGCGACCAATAGCTAGACTCAGCTGATCATCAGGAATCACTACTTCAATTCGCTTGGTATCTTCATCGATTATAATTTTAGAAACCTCCGCCGGCGCAAGCGAGTTAACAACAAAAGTTGCTGTATCTTCTGACCAAGGAACAATATCAATTTTTTCCCCCTGTAACTCACTAACAACAGCCTGTACTCTACTGCCTCTCATACCAACACATGCCCCCACAGGATCAATGCTAGAATCGTTGGAAGAGACAGCAATTTTAGCACGACTACCTGGATCTCTGGCAACCGATTTAATTTCAATCACACCATCATAAATTTCAGGTACTTCCTGCTTAAAAAGCTGTGCCATGAATTGGGGATGCGCTCTAGACAAGAAGATTTGGGGACCGCGTGTATCACTTTGTACATCGTAAATATAAGCTCTGATTCGATCGGAACGTCTAAAACTCTCATTAGCTAACAGTTCTTCTCTTCTAAGAATTGCCTCAGCTCTTCCTAAATCAATTACAAGATTTCCAAATTCTATTCTCTTTACAACACCATTAACTATCTCACCTACGCGGTCTTTATACTCTTCATATTGTTTTTTACGTTCAACTTCACGAACCTTCTGAACTATCACTTGTTTTGCTGTTTGGGCCGCAATCCTAACCAAGTCAATAGGAGGTAAAACGGTGGATTGGAAATCTCCAATCTTAGCATCGGGATTCTTCTTTTTTGCGTCCTTTAGCGAAATTTCCCTTGTCTTATCTTCAACGTCCTTAACGACTTCCATAAACCTTTTAAGAACAATATCGCCATTATCACGATTAATCTCAGCTCTTACATCAAACTCATGGCCATATTTTGATCTACCAGCTTTTTGAATAGCGGCCTCCATGGCCTCTATGACATCCTCTTTGCTAATGCCCTTTTCCTGAGCTACCGTATCAGCAACCTGAAGGATATCTATAGGGCTAATACTAGTGTGTAACGTTTCTTCAGCCATTTAGAGCCAAACCTTTCAGAAGCTTTCCTGCTTGATCAGAAATCAAACTAGCTTTTTTAATATCAGCAAATAATATTTGCCATCTACGGCCAGATAAATCATCCAAACTTATCAAATGATTGTTCACACCCCGCAATACTCCCTTAAAATTTTTTCTTCCATCATACATTCTTAGAGTTTCAATTTTAGCCTGGAAACCTGAAAAGCGTAAAAAATCTTTCTCTCTGATCAAAGGTCGATCTATTCCCGGAGAAGACACCTCTAACGCATATTTCTTCTTAATAGGATCCTCAATATCCAGTAACTGAGACAGGTGCCTACTAATATTTACACATTCACCAATTGTAATATTTTTCTCATCTATGCGCTCAATCATTAATTCTAGTACCTTCCCGGCTTTTAGCCGAATTCTAATAATCTCAACTCCTAAAATAGCTAATTTGGGAGCTATTATTTTTTCTATCTTCTCAACAAGCAATTATAAAAACACTCCTGGAAAATGCTTACCGCAATAAAAAAGTGGGCAATTGCCCACTTCCTAAAAGAGAATAGTTTCTAGATGGTTAGGTTAAATAAAAAAAAGAAATTTTCAAGTATCTTGTTCAAAATTTTAGAAATTAGTCTACTTGTAAGACATAAATTCTAGGTTAAATATAACTCTACTATTATCTTTTGCTTTCTGCTCATATTTCGTTAAAACATGGTTATTCAGCTTTTTGGACCAATCATTAGTTCTTCGAACTATCCATATAAAATTAGAATTTTTGGCAATTTGGTAGAGAATCCACCTAACATAACTCAAAACATCGGAACAAATATGTAGTATTCCATCATGTTCCATTACTCTAGAAAGTGAATTCAAGAATTCCTGATTAATTAACCTTCTCTTGAAGTGACGCTTTTTTGGCCATGGATCTGGGAATAAGATAAAAACTTTTGAAAATAGATCTTTGGGAGATCGGTTAACTAATTCCCTCGCATCCTCAGTGAATATTGCAATGTTATTAATATTCTTTTCGAGAATCTGATTTAATAAAGAAACGATTCCATTAATATAAAGATCACAGCCTATAAAAAATATATTTGGGTTTTTCAAAGCCTGGTTGATTAGATGCTTTCCCGATCCAAATCCAATTTCCAGCCAAAATACATCATTTCCACGATTTTTCTTATTAGTTAAAAAAGATTTTATATTTCTAGTCCTAATTTCATAGTTAGGAAGAGAATTTTTTAATAATATTATCTTGTTGTTACTTAGTTTTCTACTTATACGCCTTCCAAAAAATCTTTGTTTCTTAACGGCAATAGATTTCCCTTGTTTTCTCTTCTCGATCATAAAGTATCAACTAAACCAGAATATTAGAAAGTAGTTTTTAGCTTATCCATCAAATCAACCTTTTCCCAAGAGAAACCTCCATCAGCTTCTGGCTTTCTTCCGAAGTGCCCATAAGAGGAGGTTCTTGAATAAATAGGTTTTTTCAAGTCTAAGTGCTCACAAATTCCCCTCGGGGAAAGATCTATTAAGCTTTGGAGCTTTTGTGAAATAATATCTTCATTTATTTTAGATTTTCCATTGCAATTAACGTTAACAGAAATTGGTTTCGCGATACCAATTGCATAAGCTAATTGAATTGTACATTCATTCGCTAAACCTGAAGCAACAATATTCTTTGCCAAGTATCTTGCAGCATATGCTGCTGATCTATCTACTTTCGAAGGATCCTTTCCTGAAAAAGCTCCGCCACCATGAGGAGCAGACCCACCATAGGTATCAACAATAATTTTTCTTCCGGTAAGACCAGTATCTCCATCCGGGCCACCAATCACAAACCTACCTGTGGGATTAACAAAAAAGTTCTCCTCTTCACACATCCAACCTTTTGGAAGAGATTTTTCCACAAATGGTCTAACTATTTCTCGCACATCTTTTTGATCTAAGCTTGCATCGTGTTGAGTTGATACAACGACTGCTTTTGATTTAACCGGTTTACCTTCATTATACAAAAGTGTTACTTGACTCTTAGAGTCAGGGCCAATACCGGAAATTTTTTTATCATGTCTAGCATCTGCTAATGACTTTAGGATATTTTGTGCATAAAAAATTGGCGCTGGCATTAAAAGACCTGTTTCATTGCACGCGTATCCAAACATAATACCTTGGTCACCCGCTCCTTGATCTTTATTGCCCTGCCGCTCAACACCCAAGATAATGTCACCTGACTGTTCATGTATATAATTTTCAATAGTTATATTCTCCCAATGAAAGCCCTTCTGATTATATCCAATATCCTTTACGGCATTTCTTATAATTTTCTCTATGATTTCTTTAGTGACTGATTTTGAACTACTTACTTCACCAGAAACAACGACCTTGTTGGTTGAGGCTAGGGTTTCGATTGCAACCCTAGAGTTTGGATCAATTGATAAGTAATAATCTAAAATATCGTCAGAAATACGATCGCAAACCTTATCAGGATGACCTTCAGAAACTGATTCACTCGTAAAAACGTATTCAGTATTTTTCAAACTTATTACCCAATAACTTTTTTCTAATTCCTATAAACGAAAATAATATTAATAAAAAAATAAAAAAAACCCTATCGCCAAATTTTGCATATAATGTCCCAGATGCGAGCGGTTTTGGCAAATAATTATCTATATAGCCTTCTGAAAGTAAATCAAGTTTATTAATAACTCGTCCATATGGATCGATTATTGCGGATATTCCGGTATTCGCTGCTCTTACTAGAGGCAATCCCTCTTCAACGGATCTTAACCTTGCACTCGAAAAATGTTGGTATGGTCCAGAAGAAAGGCCAAACCACGCATCGTTCGTAACATTTAATAACCATTTCGGTCTATCTAACAAATTAGCAACCTGACCGGGAAAAATAACCTCAAAACATATCAACGGACTAAACGATGGCACATTATTTAAATGCAAAGTCTTTAATCCATCTCCCGGACTAAAATCACTCAAACCCTGAGTAATTTTTTCAATAGGGATAATAGTTTTCAATGGCACATATTCACCAAAGGGGACTAAATGAAATTTATCATATATACCCAACTCTCTTCCTTCATCATCCAGAAATAATATTGAATTCCAAAAAATATCACCTTTATCATGCGGATCTTTTTCTTTTCTAATTCCACCAGAAAAAAGCAAGCCATTTTTAGAAAGATTCTTTCCAACTATTTCTGAAATTTTTTTATTTTCATCTAAAAAAAATTGGATAGCTGTCTCTGGCCAAATAAACAATTCTATTGTTTCTTCTGTTTTTTTCTTTTCAAGACTATCTCTTGTTATGTCTAGATGTTTAAAAAAATTTTTTTCTCTATTTTTAGGAAGCCATTTATCCTTTTGCTGAATATTGGCTTGGATAACATTAACTTTAACATTTGGAAAAAAATTTTCTTCCGCAAAAAGTAACCTTATATACCCACCACACCATAAAGTTATTAATATAATGAATGGAAAACCAACACGTAAAAAACACAAAAGATTCTTTTTCATTAAGAATTTTGGCTGCGTACATCCCAAAAAAGAAAAGGAAAGAATTGCAAAAAAACTTAAACCCCAGGTACCAAAAATTGAAGAAATTTGAATCAATTCATCCGAAAATGTCAACGTGGATCCTATTAGGTTCCATGGGAATCCGGTAAAAATATGACCTCTAAGCCATTCCATCATTACCCAAAGAGAGCTAAAAACAAGAGCTTTGTTTAATCCACTGAAGCGAAATTTAGAAAAAAGGAATGTAGTTAAGCCAATAAAAATTGATAATAAAGAGCTCAAACCAATCATAGCAAAAGGAAGAAATAGGGCGAACTTATCGGAATTGACTAAAAAAGCGTAAGAAATCCAATAAAGCCCACCCAAGAAGTAGCCAACACCAAAAAACCATCCTATACAAAAGGAGATTCTAAAATCTTCTATTTCATCTAATAACCAGATTAGACCCGTAACAGTAAGAAAGAGAATCAAAAAAAAGTGAATAGGAGGAAGTGAAAGAGCTGAAAACAATCCCAATAAAAAAGAAATCAAAAATTTTCTTCTAGGCGAAACCTTTACTAAATGTAGATAGAGACTCTGAATACTATTCTTTTTCATCAAATAGATGGGGATATTGCGTTAGTTAGAAAACTTTAAAAATATTATCAATTAATCTAATGATAAGAAGTTTTAGTTTTTTCTTGATGAGTTTTATTTTCTCTTAAAGAATTTTCTTGATCGTTAGGAAGCCTAATCCTGACTTTTTTAATTTTTCTTGGATCCGCCTCCAGAACCTCAAATTCGATTCCTTTTTCATGAATAATGACTTCTCCTCGGCTAGGTATTCTAGAAGCTAATGAAAATACCAAGCCACCAACCGTATCAATATCTCTTCTCTCGTTAGGTAGTAGAAATTTTTTTCCTAAAGTTTGCTCTAAATTTTTTAAAAAATATCTTGCGCTAGCGACATAAGTACCATCTAATTCCTTTGTTATTTCTGGCTCTGAAGAATGGTCATGTTCATCTTCAATTTCGCCAACCACCTCTTCGACTAAATCTTCAATAGTTACTAAACCGTCTACTCCTCCATATTCATCAACCACTAAAGCCATATGGATTCTTTTGGCTTTCATCTCTAACAAAAGATCTAATACTCGCATTGTTGGAGCAGAGAAAATTATAGGTCTAATAATTTCTTGTAAATCAAATTTACCATCCGCCTGACTTGTCCAAGCAAGAACATCTTTAATATGCACCATACCAAAACTATCATCTAACTTCTCTTGATAAACCGGAACTCGGGAGTGACCTTTTTTGCTCATTACTCTTATGAGATCGCCTAAGGAAATTGTCTTCGAAACTGAAACAATATCCGCACTAGGCACCATCACATCGATAACTTTTAGATCCTGAAGTTTTGGAATGTTGGTTAAAATAGTTCTAGAGGTTTCATCAATTCGTTTTTTTCCACCTTTTCTTTCACTAACTAAATCATCAATAACTTCTGCAAGATTCTCTTGATTACTATTTCGCGATCGAAAGGAAAGAAAATTCCAAAAACGATCACTACTTTTTTTCTTTACAAATTTACTCTTTTGAAGATTCTTAAATATTTTTTTTAATTTAAAATTCATTAATTATAACCAAAACTATCTAGGCATATCCAAAATATATGGGTTGCCAATTCCCATATTTTTTAAAATTATTCGCTCTAGCTCCTCCATTTCTTCAGCTTCCTTCCTATGAAGATGAATATAACCAAGCAAGTGCAGTATTCCGTGAACAATTAAATGTGCAAAATGGTTCTGAAAAATTTTGTTTTGCTCTTTAGATTCTTCTCGAATTTTCTTAAGAGCCAAGATTACATCACCGAGAATTATCTCTTTATTAACTTTTTTCATCTTAATAGATTCATCTGCTGGGAATGATAACACATTCGTGTATTCATTTTTACTACGATATGACTTATTTAACTCTCGGACAAAATCATTGTTAGCCAATACAATGCTCAAAGACGATCTAGGTAAGCTCATTTGAGCTTGCTTAAGTGTTTGTTCAGCAACTTTTTTTGCAAAAAAAACAATATTAGGTAATGCCCGCTTCCAGCCCCTATCAAGAATAACTACATTGATCTCAAATTTTTTTCTAATTTTTTCTTTTATTATATTTTTCATATGCATTTACAATTCTCGTTACCACGGGGTGACGAACAATATCTATATCAGAGAAACTAATCATTGATATTCCTTCAATACCATTTAAAAGAGCAATAGCATCTTTTAATCCAGAGGGCTCATTGTCTGGTAGGTCAATCTGACTTAAATCGCCAGTAACAACCATTCGAGAATTTTGTCCCATTCTGGTTAAAAACATTTTCATTTGTACAGTCTTGGTATTTTGCGCTTCATCAAGTATAACAAAAGAGTTGGATAAAGTTCTGCCTCGCATAAAAGCGATTGGTGCTATCTCAATACTCTCATTCTCAATCAATTTTAAAACTTTTTCCTTTGGAAACATATCGTACAAAGCGTCGTACAGCGGCCTCAAATAGGGATCCACTTTTTCTTTTAAGTCACCAGGTAAATATCCAAGATTCTCACCCGCCTCCACAGCTGGGCGTGAAAGAATGATTTTCTCTATCTCGCCCCTGGAATATAGATAAGCAGCGTATGCTACCGCCAAATAAGTTTTTCCAGTACCAGCAGGACCCAAAGAAAAAACTAGATCATTTTCCTTCATTAATTTCAAATATAAAGATTGTGCTTCAGATCTTGGGGTAATAATTTTTTTTTCGGTTTTAATTTTAAAATCCGAGTAGGTTGCTATATTTTTAGCAACTGAAGAATCATTTAAATTGTTCTTATCTATTTTAGTCTTCATCGTGAATCGAATTTCACCAGAATCAACAATATCTCCTTTACCTAATTCAGTATAGGTCTCCTTAAGAACATTAGTAGCAAAAGAAACATTCTTTTCATTTCCTGAAAGAACCACCACATTACCCCTGACCGTAATAGAAACCTTAAGTTTCTTTTCTAGATCTAAAATATGACTATCATATTCGCCACACAATAAAGAAAATAGACCATTATCAGGAAACTCGATCTTGGTTGTCTTTTTTTTATTTGAGGGCTTAGACAAATTCTTATTACTGAAACTTAAGCGCAAACTGTACTTGCTGAATCTATATCTAAATTTCTAACCCTTGAATTAGCAAGATGACCACCCAGAGAACCCTTTCCACTTTTTTCAATCTTAACATCTACAATTTTTCCAACCAGAGATTTGGACCCATTTAAATTAACCATCTGCATACATGGTGTTCTGCCAAAAAATTTTCCTTTTTCCTCCCTTTCTCCTTCTATCAAAACTGGAACGATTTTCCCTTCAGAAGATCTATTAAAATCTGATTGGTGAGAATTGAGAAGATTTTGTAAAATACTAAGTCTTTTTGAGGAAATTTTAGGATCCACTTGTTCCTTTGATTCCGCGGAAGGGGTTCCAGCTCTAGGGCTAAATTTAAAGGAGAAGGACTGTGCAAATTTAATTTTTTTTACCAATCTTATGGTTTCCTGAAAATCTTGCTCGCTCTCTCCAGGATATCCAACAATAAAATCACTAGAAAATTGCATGTCTGGACAAATAGCTCTAAATTTTTTAACTATCGAAATATAATCTTCCACCGTATATTTTCTATTCATAGATCTAAGAATCTTGTTAGATCCAGACTGTATAGGCAAATGCAAAAAAGGCATTAGTTTCTTCTCGGTTCCGTGGATTGAAATTATATTTTGATCAATATCAAGAGGATGTGAGGTAATATATCTAATTCTTCTTAGATCTTTAATCTTGGCTAATTTTTCAATCAGTTTGTGAATCCCTTGCTCTTTTCCAGAAAAATCTTTTCCATGATAAGCAGTTACGTTTTGTCCAAGTAAAATAATTTCTCTTGATCCAAGTGCAACTAAATTATTTGCTTCTACATAAACATCCTCAATTGATCGAGAGAATTCCTTGCCACGTGTATAAGGAACAACGCAAAAATTGCAAAATTTATCACACCCTTCCTGGATAGTTATATAAGCAGAAGCGCCTTGCGGCTTATTATGCTTAAAATAATTAAATTTATTCCTCGCTGGAAAATCAACATCGATCAATTTTAGCGATTTCCGTTTATTTCTTCTCTCCATCGCTTCCGTAACTAATGTAGGTAAATTATGAACCGACTGTGGGCCAATCACAATGTCTACATAAGGGGTTCGCTTAAAAATCTCATCGCCTTCAGCTTGCGCAACACATCCCATGACGGCAATGATTTTACGACCAAACTCAATGTCATTCTTAAAAGATTTTTTTATTTTTCCTAGTTCGGAGTAAACTTTTTCAGTCGCCTTTTCCCTGATATGGCAGGTATTTAAAATAATTAAATCTGCATCAAAAAATGATGAAGAATCAGAGAAACCAATAGATCCAAGAAGCTCTTGAATCTTTAATGAATCATAGACATTCATTTGACACCCATATGTCAATATGGAGAATCTTTTCTTCATATTTAAAATATTACCTTCTAGGTAGCGAATAGCAATTTTAAAAAACCCCCTAATAACTGAAGAATAAAAAATCTAAATATTATGGAACAAGATTTGAGTTAATTCTTTTTAATAAAGCAGAGATTCTTTTGTGACAAAAAATAGCTATGTCTTTCCTGTCTTTGAAAATATTTTTATTAACAGGATCATGAAAAGTAACGATAACATTAGAGCTAAGAGTTCCCAAAAAATTCCACAAATGATTCAATAAAGTTGCATCCCCAAACCAACATATTTTAGAGCGAGTTTTCTGATCAATTCTTTTCTCATTCACGTGAGTATATGCAAGGGTGATTGGTTGTATAAAGTTTCCTAAATTTTTTGATTCCTTGCTAACGATATAAAAAAGGGAAGACTTAAATGGTAAAACCTCAGTACCATCGGTAGAACTTCCTTCTGGGAATAAAATTAAGCTATCTCCTGACAACAAGCGTTTCGATAAAACATCAACTTGCTCCACGGTAGATCTAATAGCTTTTCTATCTATAAAAATTGTTCTCTGGAGTCGTGCCAAGAGACCAAAAAATGGCCAAGCTGATACTTCTGACTTAGATATAAAGCACGCAGGAAGTATTGAGCCTAAAACCACAATATCTAGGTAAGAGCAATGATTTGAGACATATAGTGTTCTTTCAGCAAAGCTTGGCTTTCCTCTAATTTCGATTTTGATTCCGATAATAAGACAAAGAATTCGATGATAAAAAAGAGGAATAACATGACTTGCGGATTTTACAACATATGTAAAAAAGATTTGGGGAATAAGTAAAATTATAGTTAAGGATAGAATTAAGGTAATTTTAATAACGGAAACCAAAACAAAACACTTCACGAAGCCAATAGCTTCGGTAAATATTTTTTAGAAATCCTATTAAGGAAATTCACCGTACACACATCGGTAGTATTGAAAGTCTTATCAACCACAGCGCCATCTCCAAAAAAAGCCCCACTTCTTATATAAGCTTTCATTATGGGAGGTAGAGAAGGGAAAGAAAAGGATTGTTCAACCTTACTTTTAGGCATGATATTCATATCTACATAGTGCAATTTGTGAGCTACTGGCCTTAAGCCGCTCGAAGAGAAGTATGCTTTAGGTGCTGAATGATTATGAAATAAATATGATAAAGCAAATTTTAGTTTTTCCAGATCCGTTCCATGAAAGCTTGAACAACCAAACAACAATTCAATCTGGTGTTGAACAATATAACGGCCAAGAGCCTTCCATAGAAGGAGCATAATTCTACCATTTCTTGAACCCGCTGCTATGCATAGTCTCGATAACTCTAAGATTTTCCCAGGAAAAGAAAGGATAGAGCTAACATCAAATTCGCTAGATGTGTAAAAACCGTCTGCTAAAGCAGCTTGATTTCGGGACATCAATCTGTAGGTTCCAATTACAGATTTTGACGTATTCTTTTCTTTTCTATCTATAACAACCAAATGATCACAAAATTGATCAAAGTGATCGAAATCCCTTTCCAATCTTTTGGAGGCTAACGAGGACCGTCCTTTTAATTCCTCAAAAAAAACCTTATATCTTAAATTCTGTGCAGCAGTTACCAGGTGATCAGAATCTGCTATTCTTACTTCATATTGTTGCACTAGTAAAACAAACCTCTAGTCTTTCTTTTTAATGGGGACGCAATAAAGTTCAAGTCTATGATCGACCAACTTATAGCCAAGTTTTCTCGCAATATTTTTTTGCAATTTCTCTATTTCCTCGTTAACAAACTCCACCACCTTCCCTGAGCGAAGATCCACTAAATGATCGTGATGTTTGCCTGTTTTCTCTTCAAATCTTGATTTTCCTTCTTTGCCTTTATGAAAATCGTGTCGCTCTAAAATTTGAGCATCTTCAAGTAGTCTGACTGTTCTGTAAACTGTTGCAATGCTGATATTCGAATCAATTTTAACTGCTCTTTTATAAACCGTATCAACATCAGGATGATCGTGTGAGTGAGATAAAACGGCAGCAATGACTCGACGCTGAGGAGTCATTCTCAAACCTTTCTCTCTGCAAAGCTTCTCTATCGGCATGGAAATTAATTAAACTCTAACATATACTTTCTAATAGTCTAAAATATGTAACGTTTTTTTGCACTTAAAATTTGATATAAAGAAACCAGATATTGAGAAAAGTGAGTAAAAAAGATACAGAAAATTTTATTTTGGATATCTCTAACGAAGTTTGCCCAATAACATTCGTAAAAGTAAAAATTTTACTAGAAAAAATGTCTACAGGATCTGTTGCCAAAATTTTGGTAAAAAAGGGTGAGGCTCTTAAAAATGTGCCAAAATCAATCGAAGAAGACGGCCATAGTATTCTAAAAAAAACGAAACGAGAAGATAATAATTATCTTCTATTGGTCAAAAAAAACAAACAATAGATTTCCCAAATTTTTAGATTATTTAGAAAAATCCGCATAATGAGGCTTTACATACATTGGCATTATCTTGTTATTTCGGTTCAGACTCTTTTTAACAGACGCTAGTTGAACTAAATCATTCGCGTTGGGTTCAATAGAAGTCGAGTAAAAATTAAATACTTTTTGATCAGCTTGATAATATAAGCTTTCTCGTAAAATATCGTTCATATTTCCGATAACACTGAGCGGATATATATTGTCTTTATCAGCTAAAATTTTATTTAGATACTTAATATCTCCAAATCCTGGTTTTGAAGTAGGAACAAAGCCTTTTCTTGATTTATATATTTTAAAAAACTGATAGTAAGAATACTTTTGGCTTGGCGATAAAACACACAAAATATTACGAAATTTTTTAAGAGAATCGTTCTTCTGATTTTTTAGTAAAAATCCATAAACTACAGATTCAAAAGTCGAAAAACTAACGATGGGAATCCCAAGAGAAATTGAAAATCCTTTGGCTACGGATAAACCAACTCTTACGCCGGTAAACATGCCGGGTCCATGAGTAACCGATAAAAAATTTATGTCCTGTAAACGAGTCCTTGATCGAGATAAAATTTTTTCAATCAAAGGAATAATAGTTTCTGAATGTTGAAAGGAAACACCTTTGTTTACTAAAGAAAAAACTTTATTGTTTTTCATCAGCGCCACGGAGCAAAATTTAAAAGTCGTATCAAATGCTAAAATTTTCATTAGCTTTATTTATTAAAATTTGTATAGATCATTAATCAATCAAAAAATATTAAGATAGCTCAAAAATGAAATTAACCGAAATTAAAGAAGAAAAATACCATTTAAAGTTAGACCTAAGGTATGCAACTAAAAATAATTTTACTAAGAAAAAAATTTATCAAAGGCCAGTAGCTTTTTTACGGAAGGAAGCGGCAATCAAGCTAAAAAAATCTGTCGACTTAGCAAAGAAAATGAAGCTAAAAATAAAAATATTTGATGCATATAGACCTGTCGAAGCGCAATGGAAATTATGGAATCACACACCAAATCCAGATTTTATCGCAGATCCTAAAAAGGGATCTCCACACTCTAGAGGCATTGCAATTGACCTAACCTTAATCGATGACGATGAAAAAGAATTAGAAATGGGTACAGGTTTTGATAATTTTACCAAGCTAGCCTTTCACGGAAATATGTCTATCCCAAAAATTTGCCAAAAAAACAGGTTATTATTGCTTGGCTTAATGACTGCTGCAGGTTGGGATTTTTACGAAAAGGAATGGTGGCATTATCAATTATTTGACACAAAAAAATATCCACTAATTAAGGCTAACGGGGCCCCTATAAATATTATGTAAAATATTTTATACAATTTTACACGCAACCTTAAAATCCAATCTAGGATTTCTAGATTTCAAATTTTTCCTATCACCAAAACCGATATTACAAAGCAAAATTGACTCAAAATCCTTCTTTACAAAAAAAGCTTTGTCTACTTTCTTGTTATCAAAACCCCCCATAGGACCACAATCAAAGCCTAAGGCTCTTGCGGCAAGAATAAAGTATCCAGCTTGCAGGGTGGCGTTAAAGTGACTAGCTTTTTTAGCCTTTTTAGGATTCTTTGCAAACCCTGAATGCATATCAACTTGGGGATAAAGTCCAGGCATATGTTTATAGAATTTCAGATCACAGGAAAAGATAGCAGTTACTGGGGCAAGTTTTGTTTTTTTAATGTTTCCTGGTGACAAGCATGGGATCAGTTTATTTTTAGCTTTAGAGGAAATAACAAAAACTACTCTTAGTGGTGAAGAATTTGCGCTTGTGGGACATAATTTAGCGAGATCATAAATCTTGCGTAAATTTTCAACCTTTACTTTTTTAGCTTTCCATTCAGAAACAGTGCGTCCACCAAAAAACAATAAATTTAAAAAATTATTAAAACTCTTTTTTTTCAAGATTCTCGTATAGACTTATTGTGAAGAAAAATTAGGCGATTTTTTCAATCTGAATCAAATTATCTGAAAAAGTAGGGGCGTTACCCATATCAGCAAGATTTGCGGAACTGATACTATTCACTGTTCCTTTATTTAGTTGTCGCCAATAGCCTAGCGTTGAAACAACTATGCCGGGATTAACATCATCAGTAATCTTTGCAACTGCTTCAAATAATCCACGATCGTTAAAGACTTTAATTTTTGTTCCATCGGCTATATTTCTTGCATTAGCATCCTTCTTGTTCACTAAAACAAATTGTTCGCCTTGGACTTTTACTTTACTTTCCATATTTGCATAGCAGGAATTTAAAAAAGCATGGCTTTTGGGAGAAACCATATTCAATGGAAATTTTTTTGCCAATTCTGGATTTGTGTCTGGTGACTCTTTATTAGGCACATAGTCAGGCAGTTCCGGAAGTTTTTCTCCAGGTTGAAATCCTTCATACATTTGACGAAAAGGTCCTGCCACAAAATTTGTAACCCCTTTTAAAATAAATTCACATTTTCCTGATTCAGTTGCAAAATTACCTTCCTTATGTGGCGCTCTATCGTCCTTAGTTCCGACATTGAGTCTTGCAAATCCATTTTTTTTCAGATAATCGAGAGAAATGCCCTTAGACGCGGGAGCATCCCAATCAATATAATTTTCAAGGCATTCAGAATCTGACCAATTAAATTGTGAATCATCGTACCCCATTGCTTTAGCTAGTTTTTTAAAAATTTCATTATTAGGCAATGCTTCTCCAGGAGCTTCAATGCTTTTTTGATTGTATGTTAAATAAAGGTGCCCCCATGATAAAATGATATCCTCTAATTCCGCTCCCATTGCAGCAGGCAGAAGAATATCTGCATAAGAGGCAGTGTCTGATATGAAGTGTTCGGCGGATACTAAAAATAGATCTTCCTTAAGGAGACCAGAAATTATTTTTTCTGTTTCTGGTGCTTGTGTTACTGGATTAGCATTCCAACACATCATTGACTTAATTGGTATTTTTGAATCCATTTCTCCATTCAAAGCCCTTCCAACTTGTAGCGCATTTATGACTCTCGTATTTTCAGGTATCCACTCTGGACGACAAATTACATCAAACTTATATGGGTGCTCCCACACAGGAAATTGCGTAATTCCTCCCCCTACATGACGCCATGCTCCAGTTAAAGCCGGGATACATGTTACAGCTCTGATAGTTTGTCCACCTCCATGATGTCTCTCAAGAGCTACACCCATCCGAATGGCTGCCGGCTGAACCGTAGCTAATTCAAACGCTAATTTCTCGATATCATCTTTAGATATTCCTGTAATTTTGGATGCCCAAGAAGGTGTTTTCTTCTGAACATGATTTTTTAATTCCTTAAATCCATTTGTATATTTTTCTATATAATCTTTATCAATTAAATCTTTTTCAATCATTGAATTGATGAGAGCTATGGCAAGCGCCCCGTCTGTTCCTGGTTTTGGCGCAATGTGCCAGTCGGCTTGTTTAGCAGTTCTTGATTTATAAGAATCAATAACAACAACTTTTGCCCCTTTTTTTCTAGCATCCTGGACAATTGCCCAATGATGAAGATTTGTGCTCACACTATTGCATGCCCAAATTACTATATACTTTGAGTGAACATAACTCTCCGGATCAACGCCAGCTGTTGGACCAACAGTTGTTAACCATGCAGTGCAAGATCCTTCTCCACAAAAAGTCCTTTCACAAACAGTTGCGCCCATCTTGTTAAAGAAAGCGTCCCCACCATTGAGACCATGAACCAATCCTTGATTTCCTAAATAACTATAAGGCATTATGGCCTGCGGGCCATGTTCCTCTATAATTTCCTTCCATTTACCTGTGATTGTAGTGATTGCCTCGTCCCAACTGATTTTTTCAAATTTCTTTTCTCCTTTTGCTCCAACTCTTTTGTAAGGATATATCAGTCTATCTGGGTGATAGTGTCTCTTTTCGTAGTCCTTAAGTTTGACACACAGAGTGCCCCGTGTCATTGGATGTGATTTATTTCCTTTTACACTGACTAGTTTATTGCCAACAATCTCATAAATCATTGCACAAGTATCAGGGCAATCATGGGGGCAGGCCCCAAACGTAGTTCTTGCTAAATCATCCATTCCAATATTATATATCAATTATTATTTAAACCTAAGTTTAAATGAATTAATTCTATAATTCAGAACTGATTCTTCAAAAAAATGAAAAAATATAACATTATAAAATCATACGCATTACTATTCTTGTTTTTCCTAATTTTGTTGCCAAAACACGTGGGTGCCGAAGTAATTTTGATGTACCATAAATTTGGCGAAGCTTCTTTTCCATCAACTAATATTAGAATCGAACAATTTGAATCCCATATAAAGGAATTGAAAAATGAAAATTTTAATGTTCTTCCTTTGTCAGAAATACTTTTGGCAATAAAAAACAAAGAAAAACTACCAGAAAAAACTATCGCCATTACAATCGACGATGGATACAAGAGTGTATACTCAATTGCTTTCCCAGCGCTCCAAAAAGCTAATTTTCCATTCACGGTTTTTATATCAACAGCTGCTATAGACGAAAACTATAAAAGCCATATGACCTGGGACGATGTGAGGACTTTAGCTTCAAGTGAGGTAGAGATTGGGGCTCATACTGATACCCATTTACACATGACAGATCACAATAATGATATTCTGATTAAAGAAATAAAAACATCAAATAAAAGGTTTCAGGAAGAATTGGGTTTTGTTCCAGAAATTTTTGCATATCCTTATGGTGAAGCTAGTACAAGAGTAAAAAAGATAGTTAGAAATCATGGATACAAATTTGCTCTTGGGCAACATTCAGGAGCAATTAGTGGTAATTCAGATTTATTTTTTCTAAATCGATTTGCGCTTAATGAAAATTTTGGTGATTTAAATAGATTTAGCAAAATAATTAATGCTCTTCCGCTAGAAATTAAAGACGTGTTGCCCAAAGACCATGTTACAAATCAAAATCCTCCTTCTCTTGGTTTCACTATAACTGATAAAAATATTAGCATTGAAGAACTAAATTGCTTTCCGTCAGGAAATATAAATTTAAAGATAAATATAATCTCTAAAGAAAGAGTTGAGATAAGATTTAATAAACCGTTTCCACGAGGAAGAACCCGTATTAATTGTACCGCTTTAGGAAAAGATAGTATGTGGCACTGGACTGGCTTTATGTTTTACACAAAAGCAGGGGAAGACTAACCGGCGATATGTTTTACATTAACAAAATAATCCGGGGATAGTTTTGCAGGATCAAGCAATACAAGATCGTTTGCTTTAATAATTCTGATTAATTTTTTTGTATAGCGTTCGCCATTTTCCGAGTAATTATCAAGCGTACTTGCTAGAAAAATTGGATCTATCTTGTTATATTTTTTCCTTAAAAATTTTCTTGCTTTTCTAAACTTCGAATAAGCATAATGAGAGTTCAAATTATTTATATAAGAATCAACACTCTCTTGTAACTGATAATATGATTGGACCTTATATTTTTTTGAATCTGCATCTTGCGGAATCATTCCCGCTCGATCCTTTTGAATCCCATAGATTCGTTGCCCAAAGAGTGCATTTCCCTCATGAGTAAACCTAGACGTTCCCCATCCACTTTCTTCTATGGCCTGTGCCAAAGCTAAGGAAACAGGGACAATATCGACTCTTTCTAAAAGATCGTCAATATTTGTTGATTCTGCTGAATATCTATTACTCATTTCTTTCAACCACAAATTATCTGAGTAAGAAATATTGGTTCCTCTCTTAATTCTTCTTCCAAGATCCATTAGCCGTCGCCTATCTTCTGAAATCAACTCATTACTCTGTAGAATCAAAGGCAAAGTTACCATGATAAACAGCTGTTTTCTCTTATGTACCGGAGAGAAATTTTTTATATCTTTTGGAATTTTAGGAAGAAATACATGAGGAACTGTCTGAAAACCATTTTTTATACCATCAAGTTGATAGCCAACAGCCTGCAGCGTACTGTATAAACTTTCAGCTTCATTTGTATCGGAAACAAAATTATGAATTGAAGCATCGGGCACCTCATCTTCATGCATATCACCATAAGAAACAAGCGCCGAATAAGCGTCCTTTTCTATATAACCCCATGGAAACAGGTAAAGAAAAGCAACCAGAAAAATTAATGCATCAAGGTAATATTTTTTTAATCTCGTAATTTTCACTCTTTTACCAAACTAGCCCATTAATATACCAAATATAGGCTACAAAATCATAATCACTACACTATATAGATAATTTTGCAAGAATTTTCAATAATTTATATCGATATATGCCGCCAATATACAAGAACAGCTTCAAATAACAACAGATAATGGCCTTTTTTTGTTATATTTAAGGTGTTTTAACGTTAAACTAGCGTTTTTTGCAGCATGATTAGGAGAAATTCGAAATTAAACTGACTGAACTTCTTTAACTGCAGGAATATAGTGCTTAAGCATATTCTCAATACCAGATTTCAGGGTAGCTGTAGAACTAGGACAACCAGCGCAAGCACCTTTTAATTTTAAAGATACAACCCCGTCTTTAAATCCTTCGAAAGTAATATCACCACCATCTTGAGCAACCGCAGGACGTACTTTCGTGTTAATCAAATCTTGTATTTTCAACACTATATCAGAATCTTTCCCTTTACTTGCCGAGCTATCAACATTTTTATCCTCCTTCGCTAATAAAGTCGATTCTCCAGTTTCATAATGATCCGTAATAGCTTCTAGCACTAATGGCTTCAAACCATCCCACTCTTCATGATCAGATTTGCTGATCGAAATAAAATCTGTGGAGAAAAATACACTCTCAACCCCTCTAACCGAAAATAGCCTGAGTGCAAGAGGAGATTGCTTTGCTTCTCTCTTGTTAGCAAATTCCACACTACCAGTATCCAAAACCTTTTTACCGGGAATAAATTTTAAGGTTGAGGGATTCGGCGTTATTTCAGTCTGAATAAACATTAGGCAATTATATACCATAAGCACTTAATTAGAAAAGCAAGAAATTGAATTAAGATATATCCTGTATCTTCTTATAACTTAAATTTCCTGGCACAATAGTAATTGGGATATTGATCTCCCCGGCATTTTTTTTAGTTAATTCAGACACCAGGGGTCCAGGGCCTTTGGAGCCAGTCGCTGCTCCTAAAACGAGAATAGAAATATTTTTTTCCTCCTTAATCAATTTTAACAAACAATCCTTTTTATTTCCTTCTTTGATAAAAAAAACAGGCATAGTCCCTGACCATTTCAAAACAACTGAGGAAAGATCTTGCATAAGATCCTCGGCCTTCTTTCTCTGTTCCTCCATATCGATATTCTTAACAGACATCCAATATGTTTGATCTGAGGAATCAATGACATAAAGCAAGGCAACTATACCATTCGTTTTTTTTGCGCGCAAACTTGCATACCTTAGAGCAATTTGCATTTCTTCAGTATCATCCACAACCACCAAAAAAACTCTTTCGGCCTTAGTATTACTATCAATAACCTTCTTCATAGATAAATTATATCCTTCTAAAGACAAAATCCGCAAATATTCCTGCGAAAAAAGCGATTAAAACTGCAATAAAACCGTAAGCAAGGGGCTTTCCGTGTGCAAAATCAAATATGTATGCCTCAATACCAGATTTGCTTACTTCCAAATCTAAAAGTTTACTATCTGCAATTTTTCCGTCTTTAAATTCAAGAACATTAATTTCGTATTTTCCGGTTAAAACTCCAGGATCAAAAGATATATCTGTTCTAAATAAATTATTTCCAACAAAATTTATTTTATTTAAATGAAACGAATACATTTTTAAATCTTTCTTAAAGTTGAATAGTTCTTTTCTAAGGCTCGCGTCTGAATCCATTCTAAAATAATTTTCCTGTGAATTAGAAATGTTTACTATAGGTTTCCCATAAATCTTCATGCTAGATTCACTAAGCTGATATCTTTCGATAAAATCCTGAGTTAAAAAATCTTTTAAATCTCTGTTTGATATTACTGAATAATAAGAGGGAATTTCAGAAAATTCATAAATCTCCTTATTTAGCCAAATACCTTTAACTTTTTCCTTTTTTCGAACCTTGATTGACTGTTTTGGGCCACGGACAACAATTGCTAGATCATTTCCCTCCTGAGCAGATCCAAACAAAACAATCTTCGAACCTTTAAAATCAGTGGTTAAAGATACAAAATCTTCCGAAAGATCTATTTCAAGATCCTTTGCAAAAGAAAAATTCTGGCTTAAGAAAAACAAAAAGATGAATGAATAAAAAATTAATAAATAGTTCCTGCCAATTGGCTGTTTATCCAGAAATACTCTAATTATTTTGTTAAATATTTTCATGATTTGAATCATAAAATAAATGTATATAAATTTCTTGGAATGCTGGTTAAATCGACAACTAATTTAAAACAAACACCCAAAACAATTAGAGCCAATAAACCTCGTAAATGATCGCTACGAATAAGATGCATAGCCCGACTTCCAAGTTGAGCGCCAATAACCCCACCAACAAGTAATATCATGGCTAATAAACCATCCACTGTCTGATTTTGGTACGCGTGAAGAATTGTGACGTTTGCAATAACAAAAGTAATTTGGAACAGAGACGTACCCACAACAACTGACGTTGGCATGCCTAATAAATAAATCATAGCCGGCACCATAATAAAGCCACCCCCAACTCCCATAATTGCTGAAAGAATTCCGACAATTAACCCGATGCCTAGAGGCAAAAATGCACTTACATAAAGTCCGGATTTTCTGAATCGTACCTTAAAGGGCAATCCATGCAAGAATGTATGCTGATGTAGTTTTCTTAATCGATCTTTTCTGCTACTACGCCTCCAAACAGAAATTAGGCTTTCTGCGAACATCAGAATCCCTATAGCACTCAAAAAAACTACATATAATGAAATAATTACTAAATCAATTTGGCCAGAATCACGTATAATTTTAAACAACCAAACCCCTAAAGTTGATCCCACTAAACCACCAGCCAACAGTATCGCCCCCATTTTAAAGTCCACATTACTTCTTCTTGCATGCGCTAAAGCGCCAGAGACAGAGGAGCCCACGATTTGGTTGGCTTCCGTAGCAACGGCAACAGCCGGGGGAATTCCAATAAAGATAAGTATAGGTGTCATTAAGAAACCTCCACCAATACCAAACAAGCCAGATAAAATGCCAACCGAAGCACTGACCCCTAGTAAAAGGAAAATATCAACTGAAATTTCGGCAATAGGTAGAAAAATTGTCATTTAGATCAAATCAAGGTGCAAAAAAACCAACAATTTTTTTTATTTCTCGTAAATTTTTTTCTGCTATTTCTTTTGCCTTTTCGGAGCCACTTTTAAGAATCTGATTAATAAAACTTTCATCCTTTTGCATTCTCCTCATCTCATCGCTTATTGGGCTAAGCACGCTAACTGCCAAATCAGCAAGATCATTTTTAAAATCTGAAAAAAGCTTACCAGAAAATTTTTTACATGTATTATCTAAATCACTATCCGAAAGAGCGGCATATATTCCTAAAAGATTCAGTGCTTCGGGTCTATTTTTGAGTTTATCTGGGAGATCAGGCAATGGATCAGAATCTGTCTTAGCTTTCTTAATTTTTTGAGCAATCTCGTCAGCGGTATCCGTTAAATTTATTCGTGAATAATCCGAAGGATCTGATTTACTCATTTTGTTCATTCCGTCTCTAAGAGACATAACTCTTGTAGCTTCCCCAAAAATTTGGGGCTCAGGTAATGGAAAAAAATCAACCCCATAAAAACTATTGAAAGAACCAGCAATATCTCTTACCAATTCAAGATGTTGCTTTTGATCATCTCCCACTGGAACATGTGTTGCCAAATATAATAAAATATCTGCGGCCATTAAAACTGGGTAACCATACAATCCTAGACTGGCATTTTCTCTTTTTTTTCCTGCTTTTTCTTTAAATTGTGTCATGCGATTTAACCATCCAAGAGGAGTGATGCTGTTTAAAATCCATGTTAATTCAGCATGCCCAGAAACTGAGCTTTGATTAAAAATAATCGTAGATTTTGAATCAATTCCAGCCGCAAGAAAAGCCGCGGTAACTTCTTTGGTATTAGATATTAAAATTTTAGGATCTTGAGGAACGGTAATCGCGTGCAAATCAACAACACAAAAAATACACTCAAAATCTTTCTGGAGCTTCACCCAATTACGAATTGCCCCTAAAAAATTTCCTAGATGGAGATTTCCTGTTGGTTGTACTCCAGAAAAAATACGCTTCATTAATACAGACTCAAAAAAAGGTTTAACCTCATGCTAGCTTTTTTCCCTTACTTTTCCAAATAATATTGATTTTTGCTGCACCCAATACATGAATTATGAAAAAATAAATTAATAGACTAGCAAAAATAATCGTACATATTGATAGAATTTTCAAAGGAAGAGAGAAAGTAGTGAAAGCATCTAAATGATGCTCGGAAAAAATCAGAAAAATTGCAAGCACTATGGTAGAAAAGATAATTTTTAAAACTCTTGATTTAATTAGTTTATCAATTTTAAAGTATCCTTTTATTTTTAATAGGTAGAGCAGTGCAAGCGCATTAACCCAGGAAGATAGTGCTGTTGCTAAGGCCAGCCCTACATGTGCCAGTGGAATCATCAAGATGAGGTTAAGAATTAGATTCAAAATCATGGCAACTACCGCAATTTTGACTGGGGTTTTTGTATCTTCTCGTGCAAAAAATCCTGGCGCTAATACTTTAATTAAAATATAAGCAGGCAGTCCCGAAGAAAAGGCAATTAATGCCTTCGCTGTTTGTTGAGATTCAAATTCAGTAAATGCCCCACGCTGAAACAGCGTGATAACAATAAACTCGGAGAGAATAATCAATGCAACAGACGCAGGAAATGAAAACAAAAGTGAGATTTCTATCGCCTGATTCTGACTTCTTAATGCTTGGGAATATTTTCGTGCTTTTAAATATCTAGAAAGAAGTGGCAAAAGAGCAGTTCCCAGAGCAACCCCAATGACACCAATAGGTAATTGGCTAACTCGATCCGCAAAATAAAGATAAGAAATTGAACCCGTACTTAGCGTTGAAGCTAAAATAATATCTACCAATAAATTAATTTGATAAACACCCGCACCCAATGCGGCTGGTATGAAAAGTTTTAATAATTTTTTTATCGCAACGGTAAGTTTTGGAGTAAAAAGTTTTAAATTTAAACTTTTTAGATTTAGAGCAGAAGACATCCATAAAAGCTGAATAATTCCTGCAGCAAAAACTCCCCAAGAAAGTGCATATCCGGCATCTGGAAAATACTCAAATAGAACCGTAAGAAAGAATATCAAAGATAGATTAAGCAAAATCGGAGTAGCTGCAGCCGCAGCAAAATGATTAAAAGTGTTCAAAAGCCCAGCTTGTAGAGAAACAAGAGATATAAATAATATGTATGGAAACGTAATTCTTGTAAATTTTACTGCCAGATCAAATTTTTCAGGATCCTCAACAAATCCAGGAGCGAGAAAATGCATAAAAAAGGGCATAAAAATTTCAAAAATAATGACAAGGAGCAAGAGAAGCCAAAATAGAACTGATACTACCCTTGAAGAAAATTGAATAGCTGCATCTTTTCCTGCCCTTTTTATTTCACTGGATAAAACAGGTATAAACGCTGCATTGAAGGCACCTTCGGCAAATAATCTTCTAAATAAATTGGGAAGTTTAAATGCAACAAAAAAAGCATCAGCTACAAAACCAGCACCTACAATACTAGCGATCAAAACATCTCGAATAAATCCAAATATACGGCTTATAAATGTAAGGTAGCCAACAGTAAAAAAGTTTCTAAAAAGTGTCATTTATTGAGCAAAAAATTATTTTTTTATTCTTCGTCTTAACAAGTTAATTTTTTTTCTCCGATTGTAAATTTTCCTTGAAGACTCTTCGGAAATATCAGTTGATTCATATTTTTGATCTTGATTTCTATTTTTTCTTAAAACATTCATCAAGGATTTTTGAAGGCGTTTTATTTTATTTTTATTTTCTATCTTGGAGCCGAAAATATCCTTTACATAAAAAACATCAACGGCTTTTGCTCCATAAGTTGAAATTTTTGCACTGACAATCTGTAATCCTTGATCGGTAAACGTTTTTGTAAGATCGTATAGTAAGGCCGAGCGATCAATACCGTTTATTTCTACAACGGTACAAGAATTGCTAAGATCATTTGTGATATGTATCTGAGGTTGAAAAGAAAAAAGATTTTTGTGTCTTGGAAAAATTTTTTCTTGATCTGCAAAATCTAAGTCCTGATCATTTCCCATAGTAACAGATTTAACAACCAATTGCTTAAGAGAATTTATGTTCTCTAAATCGTCAAAAGCCTTCGTTTTATCTCCGTCCAACCAATAGGGAGAAGATTGGATAGAGAATTCATCAAGCGCACTACCATTAGCCATGGTAAAGATTTTCGCATCCACAATATTCCCACCCACTGAAGCAATTGCCTTGCAAATACGATAGAATAAACCCGGATGATCGGCTGTATAAACCGTAAGATAAGTAATATCTAGTCTACGGTTCACCTCTATATTAACAGCTATATCTAGTTTATGTTTCTCCGCTTTACGAATTAATTTAGCCTGTCTGATATGAGTATCGGTATTTTGTGACATCCAATATGCTGAATAACCTAAATTACTAAATTTTTTAAATTCACTAGAAGGCCAGTGCATTAATTGTTTTCTAAGAATTTTCTTAGAATTCTCAACTTTTTCTTTCAAATGACTGATGGAAAAACCACCAGACATTAAATCCTCAGACGAAGAGTACAATGCGCGTATTAATCCTGCCTTCCAGCTGTTCCAAGTATTAGGACCAACCGCCTTAATATCAGCGATAGTCAAAATAAGCAGAAGTCTTAGTCTTTCTGGGGATTGAACAGATTTAGAGAAATCTTCTATAGTTTTTGCATCACTAACTTCTCTTTGAAGAGCGCTCATACTCATTAGCAGGTGATTTTCCACAAGCCAAGAAACAGTTTCTGCTTCAGCTGAGCTCATGCCAAGTCTAATGCTAAGTTTTTTAGCAATATCCGAGCCTATTAAAGAGTGATCACCTCCACGACCTTTAGCAATATCATGCAAAAAAAGCGCTACATACAAACACCTGCGCATCTTAACTTTTGGAAAAACTTCGGTCGCCAAGGGATGTTCTTTCTCCATTTCCCCTCTTTCTATCGCAGCAAGAATCCCGATAGCCCGAATAGTATGTTGATCAACGGTGTAGACGTGATACATATCGAACTGCATATGCCCAACGATTCTACCAAAATCAGGAATGAGTTTTCCCAGAATACCGGATTCATTCATTCTCATAAGAGTGACCTCCGGATGCTTAGAAGAAGTCAGTATTTCCAAAAAGATTTGGCTCACCTCTTTGTTTTCGCGAAATTTTTTATTAATTTTTTTTAGATTCTGATTTATGAGTCTCAATGTAGATGGATGAATATCAATTTCAAAATTTTGTGAGATATGGAAAAGACGAAGCATATTTATAGGTTTTTTTGAGAAAATACTTTTTTCATTAATGGTGAGTCGATTCTTAATTAACTTGAATCCTTGAGGTAATTTTTTTCTGGAAATCAATCTTCTCCAATTCACATCGATAGAGCGAAGATTTTCACTCTCTATAGCAGCACAAAAAATTCTGGTTAAATCACCTACTTGTTTTGCCACTAGGTAATAATGCTTCATAAGCCGTTCCACACCCAGAGTGCCCGCATGATCGGTATAACCCATTCTTCTGCTAATCTCAGGCTGGATATCAAAAGTGAGCCTCTCTTCCGCGTCATTGATTAAAAAATGTATATGACATCTTAGGGTCAAAAGAAAATTATAGGCCCTGGTAAGAATCTGCATTTCTGTTTTGGAAAATATTTTTCTGGAAACGAGATTTTGAATCCTTGGCTCTCGATAAACATACCTGGTAATCCAAAAAAGAGTATTGATATCTCTTATACCGCCTTTTCCATCTTTAATATTAGGCTCTAACAAATAGCGAGCGTCACCATTCAACAAGTGTCTTTCGTCTCTTTCTGATAATTTCTTCTTAATAAAATAAGCCTGTTGTGTTTTTAAAATCTTATTATTGAATTTTGTTAAAAATTTTTCATATAACGATCGATCTCCTAATATTATGCGAGACTCCAAGAGACTCGTACGAATTATGATATCTTCTTTTGCTTTTTGAATAGATTCTTCGATAGTTCTTGTTGCATGACCAATTTTTAAATCAAGATCCCAAAGAAAATATAATACGTTACGAACAAATTCCTTACATTTAGATTTTTTTGAATCGGAAATAAGAAAAAGTAGATCGACGTCAGAAAATGGTGCTAATTCACCTCTCCCATATCCTCCTACAGCGACAATAGCTAAACCGAAATCATTCAAACTCTCCTTACCACGAAAAGATTCTAAATTTAAAATCTTGCATATGAGGTAAATAATTTGATCAATCAAATAAGTTTGTGCAGAAACTACCTCTCTTCCATCACTTCCCTTTTCGAATTGTTTATGAATTTTCATCCGACCGACATTTAAAACTTTCTTCACAAATCCTAAATATTTTTTTCTAGGAATTGGTTTATTGGAATTGGAATGAATCTTTAAATTCTTTAAAGATGAGATGATTTCTAATCTATTAAAAATCTTAGAGGAATCTTTAATCTGACCAACACTTACCATATTGAGATCAATCATAAATATTCATAATTAGATAACATAAATCCTAGTCTTCTTTAAATTTAAAGATCATGTGTATGAAAAAATGTTAAATTTTTTCACTTTTGTCTATCAAGAAACTGAGGCATTTCGCTTTGTTTTCTTTAGTTAAGTTAATTTTTTGAAAATCGACATATTCAACTCTATTTTTCCTAAAAATAATATCTTGATTATTTTTAACTTTTTCTTCGATAGTTATTTCCTTCCAAGTTTTTTCAGTATAAATAAAAATATTAACCTGGCAGAACTCATTATTATATTGCCACATTTCAGAAGAAAGCTCTTTATGTCTAAAATCAGGATTGCCGAGTAGTTGGATAATCTCAGCAGCATTTAAACCGACTAGATTTTTCAGCGGTATACTTTTACTTGCTGGATCGTGCTTGCTCGGCATTGATGTTCCGCATGCCTGAAGATACATAGCAGCTAAAAAAATAATGGAAACGTTAGCGAGCGTTTTTTTAAGTTTTTCAAATAAGCTTATCATCAAAAATATTCCAATTTGATACACAAATATTATAGCTTATATTTTTAAGCAATAAGGATTTTAAAAAAATAATCCTAAAGAGGGGGAAATATGAAATTTGATGTTACTGGTATTGGTAATGCTGTTGTTGATGTTATCACCCATACTTCTAATAAGTTTATCAAAGAATCTGGCTTAGTAAGAGGAGCGATGACGCTAGTAAATAAAAAACAGTCCGATATTTTCTACAATACAATAAAAAAGAAAATTGAACTTCCTGGGGGATCGGCAGCTAATACAATGACTGGAATAGCTTCTCTTGGTGGAAAGGGTGCATTTATAGGAAAAGTTAAAAAAGACAATTTAGGTAAGATTTTTAAAAAGGCGATGATTCGTTCACATTTATTTCACCCGACACCGTTTGCAAAATCTGGACCTCCTACCGCACGCTGTATGATTTTTGTAACCCCAGATGCACAAAGAACATTACAAACTTTTCTAGGGGCTAGTATTTACCTTACACCTCAAGATATTGATCGGCGAGTGATTAGCAACAGCAGAATCATTTTTCTTGAGGGATACTTGTGGGATCCTCCAAATGCAAGAAAGGCATTGAAAATTGCAGCTAAGATTGCCAAGAGAAGTGGGGTTATGGTTTCTTTGAGTCTATCGGATCCTTATCTTGTAAAACGCTATCGCAAACAACTCTTGGAGTTTATAAAAAATAATGTCGATGTATTGCTTGCAAATGAATCTGAAGCCAAGGCTTTATTTGAGATTAAAAATTTTAAAGATGTAATCCCGAAAGCGAAGAAAATATGCAGGGTTAGTGCTTTTACACGCAGCGAAAAGGGTTCTGTTGTCGTTGGTGAAGGTTTTGTTGAAAAAATTGAATCTGCTCCGGTGAAAAAGATTTTAGATACAACAGGAGCAGGTGATCTGTATGCAGCCGGCTTTTTGTATGGTCTGTGCAAATCTTATGCGCCAACCCATTGTGCAAAGCTTGGTAGCCTAGTAGCTAGCGAAATTATTAGTCATGATGGAGCCAAACCAACGATTCCTCTAAAGCATTTTTTAAAATTTATAAAATAAATGATATCCATGAAAATTAATAAACTATTTACGAAAGTTAAAGATACGCGCACATTAGTAATCTTCTGCTTAGGATTCGTAAGTGGTTTACCGCTATTGTTAACACTGTCAACACTTTCGTATTGGCTAGCCACGGTAGGAATCAATAAAACAGCCATTGGTCTTTTTGCTCTAGTAGGCATTCCTTACAGTTTAAAATTTTTGTGGTCTCCATTTCTTGATCAGATTTCACTACCTATTTTAAGTAAATGGCTCGGAAATCGGAGAGGGTGGATTCTTTTTACCCAAATATTAGTAATGATATCAATGATCGGTCTGGGTCGTAGCAATCCAGAAATTAATGTTTTTCAAACTGCAATATGGGCTACGCTGCTTTCTTTTTGCTCTGCAAGCCAAGATATAGTAATCGACGGATACCGAGTGGAAATTGAGCGCGATAGAGGCGTCGGTTCATCTGCTATACAATTAGGTTATCGTTTGGGAATGCTAATTTCTGGTGCTGGCGCTATTTATCTTTCAGTATTTTTTCAATGGTCTCAAGTTTTCCAAATCATGGCTTCCCTAATGCTTGTGGGTTCCATTACTGTTTTTCTTAGCCCCAAATCACCAGAAGACAGTCAGAAGAATATTTCTTCAACAGAAGGTACATTTAACTTTGTCAAAGAATGGTTTCTGCAAAATGTATTAGAACCCTTCCGTGAGTTCATTACTCGTAGATTTTCTTTTACAATTATTATTTTTATCATCCTGTATAAGTTAGGTGATGCCGTTTTAGGAGTTATGGCAAATCCATTTTATATAGAAATAGGTTTTTCCGCTCAACAAATAGCAACGGCAAGCAAAGTATTTGGTTCATTAGCAACAATTGCAGGCGTCATAGTTGGTGGTCTTTTGACAAGCTCTATAGGTATTTTCAAATCACTATTGATTTGTGGAGTTTTACAGGCTCTATCAAATTTGATGTTTGTTTTCCAATCAATAGTAGGGAATGACTTCTCAATTTTATTTTTAACAATTGGGATTGAAAACCTATCAGGTGGGATGGGTGCAGCGGCCTTTGTGGCTTTTTTATCTTCCTTGTGCAATCGAAGCCATATTATAACTCAGTATGCCTTGCTTACTTCATTAATGGCTTTTGGCAGAACCACTCTGAGCGCAACCGGAGGATGGCTAGCTGATCATCTCTCTTGGCCCATATTTTTTCTTCTGTCGAGCTTCTTGGCAATTCCAGGCTTACTTATTTTGTTATTATTAATGAGGAAGATTAGACTTTTTTTACCAGATAAAACTAATCAAATTTAGTCATTGAACAATTGGTCAAGTTTTTTCTGAACCGATTCTACCGGGATTCTTTCCATTTCGATACCACCGAAATCTTTCGCACAAATAGTTTCGATTTTTCTTTGAAACGGAGAAAATTTTTCAGGCGAGCTTGGTCCGTAAAGAACAAGAAGAGGAATATCAGAAGCCGCAATCATATGCATATTCCCAGAGTCATTAGATACGGCAGCCGATAATCTTCTCGACACAGCCATGCTATAGAGTGGACCGTTCTGCATTCCGTGTTCCTCTTGTTCAGGAAAGAGAGCATCTGGAAGTTTTTGTTTTAAGATTGGATACATTTCTTTTTCTTCCGGTCCAAGAAGAAATACTATTTTAACTGACTTGGATTCTAGTCGTTTAGCTAGTTCGATAAAGCTCTCCAAAGGCCAGCATTTCTTTTTACCTCCAGCGCCAGGAGAAAATCCTACATACTTAGGACCGTTAGGCAGAAAATGTGATGCTGTATTTATATATTTGTCGTCTATTTTTAATTGCTTAGAGATTGATGGATTTTTTTCAGTCGCCAATTCTAATAAATTAAGCATTTGTTGAATCATGGATTTTGGTTTTTTATATCCTTTCTCTGGCGACCGACTAGAGAAAAGAAAATTAGCCGATCCAGAAATAAATACAAGATGAGGTATGCGTCTTATAATTAGTGTTGTTAGTACTCTGCGTTGTGTATCAATGATCAAATCGAATTGTCTTTCTTGAAGAGGTCTTGAGAAAAGTTCAGAAAATTTACTTCCAATATTTGCATTATCAATGACCTCATCTAAAAGATCAGATACTAGGGGAGAAAGAATACCATTATAAACGCTAGATCCTTTTCCAGCCAACCAAGTTATCTTTGTTTCAGGAAGTGCATTACGCATAGCTCTAACAAACGGAAGCTTCATTAGACCATCACCAATAAAGTCAAGGCCCACGTAAACAAGTGCAGTTTTTGGTACGTTTTCCAATTCTACTTTGCCATTATCATGTCTTGTTTTTGAAAACTTTAGCTATAGAAAAAATATTATCGCTTTTAACCCTTAGGCCGAGCTTTCTTATACTGTTTTCCATTTACTAGAAAATAAATATCCTCAGCTATATTAGTTGAGTGATCTCCTAATCTTTCCAAAGTTTTTGCCATGAAGAGAAGATGGGTGTGACTATTGAGAGATTTTTGATTTTTGATCATCGAAGAAATAATATTTTTCATTATTTTGTTATACATTTTATCAACTCTGACATCACTTTTCCAAATTTGCATAGCTTTCAGTGAATCTTGTTTAGCATAAGCCTCAACTATATTTTTGAACATCTTGGAGACAAGATTCCCCAGCTCTATGATCGAAGGAGTAAGTAATTGAATAGGCTTGCTAGAGCTTAACAAAGGAGAGCGCTCAGCAATATTTGATGCATAATCAGCAATCCTTTCTATATCGCTAGAAATTTTGAGCGACGCAACTATATTTCTAAGATCTAGAGCCATCGGTTGCCTTAGAGCCAGCAACCGTAGCGATAAATTAGCTACCTCATACTCTAAATTATCGATCTTTTGATCATCTAAAACTATTTGTTTGGCTTTTTTACTATCTCTTTTTCGCATAGCATCTATAGAAGCCTCGATCTGCTCCATAGCCAAATAGCCCATGTCGGTTACCGTTGAATTTAAACGTTTTAATTCCCAGTCATATGATGAAACTATATGTTTTTTCATTATTTTTCCCTCTAACCAAATCTACCAGTAATATATCCCTGCGTTTTTTCATTATCAGGTTTGGTAAATATTTTTTCCGTTTTTCCGTATTCTACTAGGTCACCTAAATGAAAAAAAGACGTAAATTGAGAAACTCGTGCTGCTTGCTGCATGTTGTGAGTTACAATAACGATTGTATACTTATCTTTTAAGCTATCCATCAGCTCTTCTATTCTTGCTGTTGCTATAGGATCAAGAGCCGAACAAGGTTCATCCATTAGAATAATTTCTGGATCAACAGCTATTGCTCTAGCAATACATAATCTTTGCTGCTGCCCCCCTGATAAACTTGTTCCAGACTGATCAAGCCTATCTTTAATTTCTTCCAATAATCCCGCTCTATCCAAACTAGACTCGACAATTTCGTCTAGTTTCTTTTTATCACCAGCTAAACCATGAATTTTTGGTCCATAAGCCACATTGTCATAGATAGATTTAGGGAAGGGATTCGGTTTTTGAAAAACCATCCCAATTCTGGCTCGTAAGGAAACCACATCAAGAACAGAATCATAAATATTGGTACCATCTATTAAAATTGCTCCCGTTACCTTGCAGCCCTCAATGGTATCGTTCATACGATTTAAACACCTAAGAAACGTTGATTTTCCGCATCCTGACGGACCGATTAGTGAGGTGATTTTATTTCGTTCAATATTCATGGATATTTTATTAAGGGCTTTCTTACCTGAATAAAAAACAGAAATATTCTTAACAGCTATTTTAATGTCTTTATTATCCGTCATATTTTTTTAACTATTTAAAATTACCATTTCTTTTCATATTTTTTTCTGAGTATTACCGCAAGTGAATTCATAAGTATTAGAAAGAGGAGCAAAATTAAAGTCCCAGCAGCAGTTTTCTCTACAAACGCTTTCTCTGGACTATCAGCCCAAAGATAGATTTGGACAGGTAATGCTGTTGCTGGATCGTCAAAGCTTACAGGAATATCGACAATAAAGGCAACCATCCCAATCATCAAAAGAGGCGCACTTTCTCCCAACGCTCTCGACATACCAATAATTGTTCCAGTGAAAACTCCTGGCATAGCTAGAGGCAAAACATGATGCATTACAACTTGAAGATTTGAGGCACCCAGGCCTCTTGCAGCCTCGCGTATCGAGGGAGGCACAGCCCTCAAAGAAGAACGGGTGGCTATAATTACTGTAGGAAGAGTCATTAATGCCAATACGCAACCACCTACCACAGGAGCTGATCGGGGCATATGAAATACATTTAAAAAGACGGCTAAGCCTAAAAGACCAAATACAATACTAGGAACCGCTGCTAAGTTGTTGATGTTTATTTCGATAAAATCTGTAAAACGACTTTTCTTAGATAATTCCTCCAAATAAATAGCAGCCATTACTCCAACAGGAAATGACAATGCCAAAGTGATAAGAAGAGTTAAGGCCGTCCCCATAACAGCCCCCAAAATCCCCGCCATTTCAGGTTCCCTAGAATCAGCGCTTGTAAAAAACATAGCATTAAAAGCTGTCCTTAATTGACCACTCTGCTCTAACTGCTTTATCCATTCTATTTGTTTATCATTAACTCTGCGCATATCATCCGGAACATCGGTAGAAATCTTTCCCTTGATATACATATCGATATCATCTGACGCTATCATCCATATTTCCTGTGAAGTCCCAACCCATTCTGGGCGTTCCTGAAGCAAATCAGACAACTTATAAATACCGCCTTGGCCTATTATTTTTTTTAGTGACCGAGTATCTTTTCTACCACTTACTGAAGGAAATCTTTTTAAAAGTGCGTCTTTGAGGATCCCGCCGTAATTGGCTTTTAAAAATTCTTCCTTATCCCCCGTTCTATTGGGATCTATAACTTCCTGAGAGAAATCAATATTGAGTTTGATTTGAGTTTGAAAAAACGCACCTTTTCCTTTTCCTATAAGATTGGAAAAGAATATTACCAAGAATATTAGACCAATAATCGAGGCTAATAGGCCATAGAATCTAAAAAGCTTTTCCTTTTTATAGCGATATGCTAGAGAAAATTTCCTGCCAATATGATTGGGGTTATTCATATGCTTCCCTATATTTCTTGACTACCCGAAGTGCAAAAATATTGAGCATTAAGGTTACGACAAAAAGAAATAAGCCAAGAGCAAAAGCGGCTAATGTTTTTGCGCTATCAAATTCCTGATCTCCCACAAGAAGAGTAACTATTTGCACTGTAATGGTGGTAACTGATTCAAGTGGATTAGCCGTTAAATTTGCTGCTAACCCTGCAGCCATAACCACAATCATTGTCTCTCCTATTGCACGAGATATCCCCAATAAAAAAGATGAAATGATTCCCGGCAATGCTGCAGGAATTACAACCTGCTTGATAGTTTCCGATTGTGTTGCACCTAATGCGTAAGAACCATCACGCAAATCATTTGGAACTGCATTCATAACATCGTCCGATAATGAGGAAACAAAAGGTATAATCATGATACCCATTACTCCACCAGCAACAAGTGCACTCTCCGAAGATAGGGAAAACCCCATTGTAGCTCCAAGGTCCCTCACAAAAGGACCTACCGTTATAGCCGCAAAGAATCCATATACTACTGTAGGGATTCCGGCCAAAATCTCTAATAATGGCTTTACGGTAGCTCTAAATCGAGATGTTGCATATTCGCTCATATAAATTGCAGACATTAGGCCAATAGGCCCAGCTATTATCATGGCTACCAGGGTCACTAATAGCGTTCCCGTAAATAGTGGTAGAATGCCAAATTGTCCTGAGCTTCCTACTTGATCTTCACGAATCGCTAGTTGAGGACTCCATTCAAGGCTGAAGAAGAATTCGCTAAGAGGAACAAGATTGAAGAAACGCAAAGTCTCAAAAAGCAGCGATAATATAATCCCCGCTGTTGTTAATATCGCTATAAACGAGGCAACACCAAGCACACACCCAATAATTTTTTCTACTTTGTCGCGCGCAGGAAAATTCACTCCAATTTTTTTCCAAGATCGAATAAATAGCGCCACAGCCAAAGCTGGAGCAAGTATTGTCAAAATTAAATTGCTACTTTCTCTCAGTGCATTGTAATGTACCGCTGCTTCAGGAAGCAGAGAGAGGGGATCTTTTACCGTTTTCACTCCCTGAGCTATCGCTTTAATAATACCGTATGTTAAGTCCTCTGATTGCTTGATTGCTTCTTGTGGCAGAGCGCTTAATACCATCTCCCTGATGAAGAATCCTTCAAATATATACCAAAAAAATATTAAAATAATTGGAGCAAGAATTACTGATAAAAGAATATAGAAACCATGATAGTTTGGTTGTGAGCGTAACTGACTTATGTCACCATTAGTGCTTTGAACTGATTTTTTCTTCCCTAAAAAATAGCCAGCAAAAGAAAGAAAAAGCACCGCTATTAGAATATACTGCCAACCCATTGCATATTCTTCCTACTCCTTATTTACCCCAAAAACAAGCAGACCTTGTCCCCCTTTGGGGTAGATACAAGGCTTTTGCGAATAAATAAATTTTAGAAGCTATTGTTTTACTCAAGTTTAGCTTTTTTGGTATCTAAAGAAACCATAGCTGCAGCACTTTTTGCGATTTCGTCTCTGTTTGTTTTGGGAAGAGGAATCAGACCTTTGTCTGCCAAATAGCCGTCATTACCCCATGTAGCCTCTGCAGTGAATTCAACCACATATTCTTTCATTCCCGGAATCATATCTATGTGATCTTTCTTTACATAAAAGAATAGCGATCTGGAAATTTTATATTTTCCAAACGCAATATTATCGAAAGTCGGATTCACACCGTTCACGGTACTTCCCTGAAGCTTATCAGCATTCTGATCCAAGAAACTAAAGCCAAAAACTCCCAATGCGTTTGGATTAGCATCAAGTTTTTGCACAATCAGATTATCGTTTTCGCCTGCTTCAATATAGGTACCGTCCTCACGGATAGCATAACAGGTTGCTTTGAACTTCTTCTTATCACTTTTCTTAAGAGCTTTAAGATCGGGGAATGTTTTGCATCCACCACCCATTGCAAGTTCGGCAAAAGCGTCCCTTGTTCCAGAGGTTGGAGGAGGCCCTAGCACTTCGATCTTCACGTTAGGAAGCTTTGAATCTATATCACTCCACTTGGTGTGCGGATTTTTAGTCATTTTGCCATTCACAGGAACTTCCTTTCCAAGAGCTAAGAAGATTTGCTGAAGTGTAATTGACATTCTTTTCGCTTTTTTAGAGCTAGCAAGTACAATTCCGTCAAAACCAATTTTCACTTCAGTAATATCCAAAATCCCGTTTTCGGCACATCTCTTTACTTCTTGATTCTTAATCCTTCTTGAAGCATTAGTTATATCAGGATGCCTGGATCCTATGCCTTTACAAAAAAGCTTCAATCCACCGCCAGATCCGGTGCTTTCAACAATCGGGGTTGGAAATTTATTTTTTTTACCAAACGCCTCAGCAACAGCGGTAGAAAAAGGAAAGACCGTTGATGATCCTACGATATGTATCGTATCTCTTGCGTTAGCAAAAGATGTTCCAACTAAAAGAAAAGTTATAGCAATTATTACTTTTTTCATATTGATCTCCACATTACCAATCTATTTGCATCCTCACTTGAAAGATACTTGGCTCATCACCGCCGTTAACAGCGTCATTATCAGCCATCACTTTAATATACTCCGCTCTCATGACAACGTATGGATTTGCGTGCCAATTGACAGCGCCAGTCCAAGTATGTTGCCCACCACCCTGTACGTCACCATCAGTCATATTCGCAGTTGTATATCGGACCGCTAGGCCTAGTGCTCCGAGTCCACCATCAGAAAGATTTTTCTTTGGTTTAATTCGACCAAATGTACCTTTCTTAGGTTTATAACTACGGCCTTCACCAGTCAGGTAATACCAACCTTCGACATAGCTAGCTGAAAAATCGAGATCATCATTGGTTTCTCTATTAACATCGATCTGGAAATATTCCGCTTGCATACCAAAAGGACCATAACCAAACGCAAGTTCAGGTCCAACAACTGTATAATTGTCTACAAATGCAATCGCACCAGTATTTAAAAAATTAACAGTCGTTTGATGTGAATGAGGCTGATCATCAAAGTCTACAAAACTAGTGTTATCACCTTGTTTTTGCCATCTTCGAACGCTTATGCCTGTATGGACGAAATGATTAGCTTTTTTATCATAAACTGGAGCAACAGTAAGCCGTCCAGCAATGCCCCAACCTTCATCGGTTTCATCACCATCTCCAACGGCAACATGTTCACCATGTACTGCTGTTGAGAAATTCCAATTTTTTCCATTAAAAGAAACGCCAATACCTTCTGCTCGTCCAGGAATCCATTGGATATCATCAGTGAAGGCTCTTTCTTGAAAGTTTTGATATTTCGAGCTGGTCATTTCTTCCAAACTGAATGGGATCTTATGGTTTCCAACCCACACCCTCATTCTATGAAATTTTTTCTTCAATCCAAGATATTCAACATAAAGGTCTTTTGTAGAAACTGCGTTATCGGCCAAATCCATTTCCATCTTATAGCCCCAGTTTTTATACATTTTTCCCTTCATGCCGATACGAGCACGTCTAAATTCCGTTCCAGAACCCATGGCTGTCACATCATCGTCATACCATGTGGAATCAAAATGAATACGTCCAAATATTTTGGCAGTAAATTTGCTGCATTCTAAAGTCATGAATGCTTTAGACTTGATTTTACATCCTGGCGAGTCTCCGTCCATCTTATTAACGGATTGCTTTAGCTTTCCTACTGCATCTTGTAAGGCATCAATTTGATCCTGGGTTGAATCAGCCGCATTTACCATCCCCCCAACCGTTGATGCAACTAAAAGTAGACAAGAACAAATTCCAAGAGTCCTAAGTGTTTGTTTAAATGTTGTCATAATTTTTCTTCTGTAAAACTTTAAGACCGTTGAATACCTCCGAACATATTTCCTTTTGGCCACGACAGCAATCTTCGGTTAAAAATTGTAAAAGTTTAGACATCTGGTCGTAATTTGCCTTGTAAATGATCGAGCGATTTAATCTTTTTGGAATTACAAGTTCAGCATTTGCAAGATGGGTGAGATGAAAAGATAATGTAGATGGGGGTATATTAAGACCTTCTGCAATTTTGCCTGCCGCTACTCCATCTGGACCTGCTGTTACAAGCATGCGAAAAATCGATAAGCGTGTTTCCTGTGATAATGAGGAAAGAGCCTGTACAGCTACACTTAATTGCATACTAAAAAAAACTTCTCATGAGCTCTTTTAATTAATATGCGCTATATTATTCTATATTTCTAAAAATATCAAAATATATTTTTATAAAAAATTAAAAAAACTTTTTTTCATACTCACATTCATTATTAATGAGACAACGATCACATAGTGGGCTTCTCGCTTTACAAATATACCTACCATGCAAAATTAACCAATGATGGGCATCCTCAAGTGCCCAATTGGGTAACACCTTGAGTAAATTCCTTTCAACTTCTAGGGGGGTTTCCCCCACAGCAATACCGATGCGATTGGATAACCTAAACAAATGAGTGTCCACAGCAATAGTTGGTTTATTGAATGCAATATTTAAAACAACATTGGCAGTTTTTCTGCCAACCCCGGGGAGAGTCATTAATTCTTCCCTTGTGGAAGGAACCTCACCATTATATTTTTTCAAAAGAATCTTGGATAGCATAAGAATATTGTGAGCCTTTGCATTGAATAAACCTATATTTTTGATCGCCTTAATAAGATTCTTTTTTCCCAATGTAATAATTTTTTTGGGATTATCCGCAATTTTGAACAGTATTCTAGTGGCCCTATTTACTCCCTTATCAGTAGCTTGGGCAGATAAAACCACGGCAACTAAAAGTGTAAATGTATTCTTATAGTAGAGCTCACCTTTAGGTTTTGGATTTGATATCTTAAATTTTTTAAATATTCTATTTATTTTATTTTTTTGCATATATTATGAAATATATAAACATTACTTACGGATAGAAGGCTGTGAAAAACAAAAACATTACTAATAAAATACCAATTTTAAATATTATTTTATACCCTCATCGTAGTTTAAGTCCAAAAGGCTTCTTGATACTCATGCTATGTATTATTTTTGTCAGTTTTTCTATTGGCGCCTTTTTTATGCTTAAAGGTGCTTGGCCTGTATTTGGGTTCTTTGGCCTAGATGTACTTCTAGTCTACATTGCATTCAAAGTTAATTATCATGATGCAAAGCGATACGAAAAAATTAGACTTTGGGAAAACAGCCTTATCATTAAAAAGAAATCAGATAATGGAAAATCTAATACTTGGAAATTTAACCCGTATTGGGTAAGGCTGGAAATGAAAAAAAGCCAGTCAAGATCCAGCGATTTGAATTTATCATCACACGGCAAAACAATATCTATTGGATCTTTTCTTTCAAATCAGGAAAAAGAAGAAGTAGCTAATACCCTATTACTTCATCTCAAGAAACTTAGAGTCTCAACAACAAGATAATTTATTTTTAGAAACTACGAGGAAGAGATGAATAAGAAATTTTCTCCCCTTATTTTGCTTTTTTTGTTATCTGCAATTTGGGGTTCTTCCTTCGCATTTATCAAGATTGGAGTTTCATCAATTCCACCTTTAAGCATGGCAGCGTTAAGGCTTTGTATCGCCGGCATGTTTCTGTGGTCATATATAAAATATAAAAATATAGAGTTACCACAGGCATGGAAACAGTGGATTCCATTTTTAGTAATTTCGATGTTTGGTAATGCCATACCATTTTCCTTAATTAATTGGGGGGAAACTAAAATCGATAGTGATCTTGCCGCAATTCTAATTGGCACAACACCTATTTTTACAATATTTCTTGCTCACTTTTTAACTGAAGACGAAAGATTATCCCGTAAAAAAATTTTTGGGGTTTTTCTTGGATTTTTAGGCATCATGATATTGACCGGCATAGATACTGTTCGAGATACAGATCAAAATCCTTTATCACAGATAGCCATTATTGTATCAGCAACCAGCTATGCCTTTGCGATCGTTTATGCTCGCAGAATCAAGAAAACATCACCCTTGGTGATTACTGCGGCATCCACGATAGGCGCAGCTTATATTATGTTAATTATTGCTATTCTTTTTGACAATCAATGGATATTTAATATTGCAAGTCACTATCCATCCTTGCCGTCACTTGTTTCGGTAGGCTTCCTCGGAATATTAAATACAGCATTAGCGGGTATACTATTTTTCTATATACTCCAAAAGAACGGCGCAATATTTACAGCACAATGTAATTTTTTGATTCCCATTTTTGGAATTTTTTGGGGTTTCTTGTTTCTGGGTGAAACGATAACGATCAAATCTGGGCTAGCATTAGCATTTATTCTTTCAGGCATTACCGTTATCCAAAAAACAAAAATTATGATTAGGGGATCAAAGACAAAAAATAAATCCTACTAATCCTTTTCTGTTTCTTCCTCATTCATGAATTTGGATTGGCCTTGATTTTTTTCGGGATCAAATCTTTCTGGTTTTGGTGTTTTACAAAATTCTAGAAAAGCTTTTCCTTCTTGCCCTTTAGATTCATAAAATTCTTTAACGCTTGTATATCTACAAAGTTCGTGCCCAAAAACTAAATAACGATATCTCGATTCATGCCAATAACCTTCGGCAATTCCAGTGCTCCTAACATAACCAGATTCCTCAAGCGCCTGCTGGGATAAATAAAAATAATGTATAGCACTTAAAAATTTATCATGTAAAGCGCGCATTGACCGTGAATTAGTGGGTAATTCCATCATTTCTACATCAGAAGTTGTTCCTATTTTTTCTTGTAAATATTTTTCGACAATTTCTTCACCAGTAACAAACTCTAAAGCCTCCCTAGCATCTTCTCTGCTTCTATTGCCCTCGAAAAGACGACTTTGGATAATAATAATTCGACCAAGATATTGATTTTTCTCATCTATAAGCTTTACATACGACTCTGCGTCTTCTTCCGACAAGCTATCGCAAGAAGTAAGGCCAAGACAAAAAATCATGAATATTGGTAAAAATATTTTTTTCATTTCTGATTCTAATTAAATAATATAAAAAAATTCTATAAAAATCTCATTAAGTCATTGAAAAAATTCTAAACAAGAACTTTATCCCCCAAATTTGTGGATAAGGTTGTTAATAAAGCTGCTTTTTTTAACAGATTCCTTTGCGCTATAAGGGTTCTGGTTAATTGCATAAAAAATAGGCATAAAATTCGTATACTATTAAGTCACTGATAATAAGATAAATTACTTTATTTGAAGATTGTCAATTATAAATTTTTTATAGCTTTCAAAAAAAGCGATTAAAATAACAAAAAAGTCATAATCTGTGAACAAATATCTATTTTTTCTTTTTAAGATAGCTATTTACAAACTAAAAACATCTTCCATTGAATAAAAACCAGAAGATTTCTTAGCAATCCATTCGGCCGCAAATATTGCGCCTCTGGCAAAAATAGCCCTATCCAGGGCTTCATGTCCCAACGTAATAGTTTCGCTTTTACTAGAAAAGGTTACAGAGTGCTTTCCAGCGACATTTCCTTTGCGAATAGAAGTAAAATCAATAGGAAATTTACTCGTTTTTCCAGAAGATTTTAACAAGTGTGGTATCTTGGATAGTGGTAATTTTATTTTTTTGCCCCTCGCAGCAGCCAGACCAAACGAAATAGCGGTTCCCGAAGGTGCATCCACTTTGTGGCGGTGATGAATGTCGGATATATTAACATGAAATTCTTCTTTTAATCGTTGTGACAAGCTTTCTACGAAAGAGATAAGCAAGTTAATCCCAAGACTCATATTGGATGCATAAAGAATTGCCGTCTTTTTTGACGCTAATTTTAGTTTTCTTTCCTGAGTTGCAGTTAAGCCAGTTACACCAATAACGTGGCAAACTTTACACGACTGGGCAAGCTTAACATGATGCATAACTGCCTTTGGAGATGTAAAGTCCACAACAACATCAACATTGTTAAACAACACCTCAGGATCATCGGAAATATGAATCCCAATTTTTTTTGTTCCTAGGACATTTCCTATATCTTTTCCAATGTAAGCATTAGATTTTTTTTCTGATCCACTTATAAGCTTGAAAGATCGATTCTTGACTAATTCTGCAAAAATTAATCTCCCCATACGTCCAGTTATTCCAGCAATGCCTATTTTAATTTTTTTCAAAATAAACCTTTTTTAATGATAAAAATATACAAACGAGAAGCCCTTAAACAGATAAAAATTAATTTTTTAAATCTTTGAAAATCTCTTTTACTTTAGAAAAAAAAGTAACCGAATCTGGTTGTGTTGTTTCATCATCACTAATATTTTCAAACTCTTTTAATAAATCTTTTTGTTTTTTAGTTAGGTTTTTTGGAGTCTCCACAGATGCGTGAGCGTACATATCTCCAAAACTTTCCTGATTCATTACTGGCATTCCTTTATTTCTTAATCTAAATTGATCTCCAGTTTGAGTGCTTCCGGGAATCTTTAAAGAAGCTTTTTTGCCATCGGGTGTTGGGATCTCAATTGATCCACCCAAACACGCAGTAGCCATAGTGATCGGAATCTGACAATGAATGTCATTTCCCTTTCTGTGAAAAATTTCATGAGAAGCAACAGAGATAAAGAGATATAAATCACCGGCAGGTCCACCGTTCAATCCAGCTTCCCCCTGTCCGGACAATCGAATTTGATTACCATTATCAATTCCTCCTGGAATGTTCACGGAAAGTGTTTTTTCTTTTTTCACCCTTCCGGAGCCACTACAATTGGTGCACGGATTCTCAATAACTTGTCCTGATCCACTGCAACGTGTACATGTTTTCTCAATCATAAAAAATCCCTGTTGCGCTCTTACAGTACCTCTACCTTGACAAGCGTTACACTCAATCTGACCACTATTGCTTGAGTCTCCACTTCCTGTACAAGAATCACACGTAATATAAGTAGGAATTGGAATTGTGGTTTTCTTACCAGAGTAAGATTCCAACAATGTAATTTCAATATCGTATCTTAAATCGTTCCCCCGGTTAACTCTTGCTCTTCCTCTTCCTCGACCAGAAGATCCAAAAAAATCGTCAAAAATATCGGAAATATCGGAAATATCGGAAAATGGGTTACCACTAAATCCCCCTGGTCCACCAGCACCCTGATTTACTGCGTCATGACCAAACTGATCATAGCCAGATCTTCTTTGAGGATCACTTAAGATTCCATACGCTTCGCTAATTTCTTTGAATTTTTTCTCAGACTCAGGGTTACCTGAATTTTTATCTGGATGGTATTTTAGAGCAAGTTTACGATACGCTTTCTTTAAATCGCCAGCCGACGCATCACGACCAACCCCAAGCACCTCGTAGTAGTCTTGTTTTGACATTTTTTAGTGAAGTTAAATTTTTATTACTTAAATATATTTGAGGTCTCCGCATATCAAAAACTATGCTGATTTTTTCCGATCCCCGTCGTCTTGATCCTTTTTATCTTTATCTCCAGACTTTGCCTTCTCACCATCTACTTCCTGAAAGTCTGCATCTACTACTTTTTCTTCTTTTTTTCCAGCCTGATCGGTGGATCCCTGGGCCTTTGTGTTCTTTGCTTTTGCCGCCTCTGCAGCTTGAGCTTCTTTATAGATAGCCTCCCCAAGTTTTATCGCCGACTTGGAAAGAACTTCCATTTTTTGTTTCACTTCATCTGACTTTTTGCCTTTTATTGCCTCTTTGAGTGCATTAAGATCTTTCTCAATTGCACTTTTTTCCTGAGTAGAAATTTTGCTACCATGCTCCTTAAGACTCTTTTCTGTTGTGTGAACCAATGATTCAGCTTGATTATTAATTTCCGCATCCTCCTTACGCTTCTTATCTTCACTAGCATGTTTCTCTGCATCTTTAACCATCTTATTAATTTCTTCATCGGTCAATCCACCAGAAGCTTGGATTTTAATTTTTTGCTCCTTCCCGGTCGCCTTATCCTTAGCAGAAACATTCACTATTCCGTTAGCGTCAATATCAAAAGCGACCTCAATTTGAGGAACGCCTCTTGGTGCATTAGGTATACCCACTAAATCGAACTGACCTAAAGCCTTGTTGTCCGCAGCCATTTCTCTTTCACCTTGGAAGACTCGAATAGTAACCGCAGTTTGATTATCCTCTGCCGTGGAAAAAACCTGACTTTTCTTCGTAGGAATAGTGGTATTCTTATCAATCAAACGTGTGAATACCCCTCCTAAAGTCTCTATTCCTAAAGACAGTGGAGTAACATCTAAAAGCAAAACATCTTTAACATCTCCTTGTAGCACGCCACCTTGAATAGCAGCCCCAGTTGCCACTACCTCGTCAGCGTTAACTCCTTTATGAGGCTCTCGACCAAAAAATTCCTTCACTCTTTCAACAATTTTAGGCATTCGAGTCATGCCACCAACAAGAATCACTTCATCAATTTTGCCAGCAGAAATACCAGCATCCTTAAGAGCTGATTCGCAAGGTTTAATGGTATTATCCACCAAATCTTCAACCAATTTTTCTAGTTTAGCTCTAGAAATTTTAATATTTAAATGCATAGGGCCCGACTGATTAGCTGTCACAAAAGGGAGATTAACCTCTGTTTCGGTAGATGAAGAAAGTTCAATCTTTGCCTTCTCTGCAGCTTCCTTAAGTCTTTGCAAAGCTAATTTATCTTGTCTTAAATCTACCCCATTTTCTTTGTTAAATTCGTCAGCAAGATAATCGATAATCCTTTTATCAAAATCTTCTCCACCCAGAAATGTATCACCATTGGTTGATTTTACCTCAAAAACACCATCACCGATTTCTAAAATCGAAATATCAAAAGTACCCCCACCTAAGTCATAAACAGCAACGGTTCCTGTTTTCTTTTTATCCAACCCATAAGCCAAAGCAGCGGCCGTAGGTTCATTAATAATTCTCAAAACCTCTAAACCAGCTATTTTACCCGCGTCTTTTGTAGCCTGCCTTTGTGCATCGTTAAAATAAGCAGGGACAGTAATAACCGCCTTTTCAACTTTTTCACCAAGTTTCGCTTCCGCTGTTTCTTTCATTTTTTGCAAAATAAACGCACTAATTTGGCTAGGAGAATATTTTTCACCTCGAGATTCGATCCAAGCATCACCACTTTTTTCATCAGCAATTATTTTATAGGGAACCATGTCCTTATCTTTAGAAACCATAGGATCGTCAGAGCGACGACCAATTAATCTTTTGATAGCAAAAAGGGTATTCTCGGGATTTGTTATGGATTGTCTTTTACTAGCTTGACCTACTAAACGTTCACCTTTTTCTGTAAATGCAACCATTGAAGGTGTAGTACGAGCTCCCTCAGTATTTTCAATTACCTTAGGATCCTTACCATCCATAAATGCAACGCAGGAATTAGTTGTGCCTAAATCAATGCCTATTATTTTACTCATTTTATACTATATTATCTCCTCGTTCTTTCTGATTGACCCTTATATAAGGATTCAATTTCATAACTACAATGGTTTAATTAAATTTTATTTTATTTTTTTCTCTTCGCTATTTTTCATATTACTTTGTTGTTTTTTAGCAATCCCGACTTTTGCGGGTCTAATCAGACGATCGTATAAAAGATAACCAGCTTCAATAACCTCAACAACCGTTCCATCAGCTTTGTCGCTATCCTGAACTTCAAACATAGCTTCGTGCAGATTGTGATCAAAAGGTTCCCCTAAGGGAGAAATTTTAGAAATTTGGAACCGCTCAAAAACTGCAGAAATTTCTTTCTGAATCGCACCGATACCTATAAATAAATTATTTAATAATTTATTTTTTTTAACTTCGTCTTGAGGAATACTACGTAAAGCTCTTTCTAGATTATCAAAAACGGGTAATAGTTTTTCAATAAAATCGGCATTGTAATATTTTAATTTATCCTCTAGCTCTTTTGAGAATCTTTTCCGCAAATTTTCCATATCTGCCATAGATCTAAGAAGCTGATTCTTAAGCAAAGCAATTTCTTCCTGTGGAGATTCTTTTTTGGTCTCCTGCTTTCGATCCTTGGATTCTTTATCTTTAGAAACACTAGATTTTGCTTCCATTTTTATTGATTCTTCTGGGTCTTTAGATTGATTATGTATTTCTTTATTCACTGTATATTTTCCTATTTTTTCGTAACAAGAAATCCAAAATATAAAGTCAAGATTCAGTCCTTATGTAGTGAGGAAAGGTTTGCAGGTCAATAGATGTTTAATTTTTAATGATTTTATTGAAAATTACTTAAGGTATACTGAAAGTCAAAATGAAAAAAATGTTAAAATATCAAAATATCGTCATCGCCAGCCACAACAATGGGAAGGTGCTGGAATTAAAAAATTTGTTTTCTAAATTTTCAACAAAAATTATTCCCGCAAAAAAATTAGGTCTATCTGAGCCAAAAGAAACGGGGAAAACATTCGAAGAAAATGCAAAAATCAAGTCCTCAGAAGCAACCAGATTATCAAACTTACCAGCGATTGGGGACGATTCCGGTCTAGCAATTAGTGCATTAAAAGGAAAACCTGGGATCTATTCTGCTCGATGGGCGGGTCCTGATAGAAATTTTACCTTAGCGTTTGATAAAATTTTTCAAACTTTATCGAAAGAAAAGGAACATAAAGCAGAATTTATTTGCGCAATTGCGCTGAGCCAACCTACAGCAAATGGCTTTAGAACAAAAACCTATGTCGGAAAAATTAATGGTAATATCTCTTGGCCCCCAAAAGGAGATAAAGGATTTGGTTACGATCCGATATTTACGCCATATGGATATAAGGTAACTTTTGGTGAAATGAATCCAAACTTAAAGGACAGAATCAGCCATAGAGCAATAGCATTCAAAAAGCTATTAAATGCTTTTTATAACTAGTCTTTATTAAATGCTGTATCTGGTTTTTGAATTACCTTCAAGTTACCTCTTTGCACCTCTAGAATGGCCAAGTTTCTTTCGGTAATGCCTTCAGATGTGAATCGAAAAATTCCATCCAACCCCGAAAAGCCCTTTTGATTGGCTAAATTACTTAAGGGAAAAGATTCTTTATCGGATTCATCTTTATATAAGTGAAAAATAAGTGATATGGAATCATAAATAATAGAACTTAATCTTAAAGGGGTTTCGTTAAAATAGTCCTTATATCTAGAAACAAACTTAGACCACCTTTTTAGTTCCGGAGCAGCAAACCAACCGCCCAGTAATGGTGGTTCGGTACCTAACGAAACATCCGCCCATTGCATAGTGCCTAAAAATTTTATTTTCTTCGGATCAACATCATAAAAGGCAAGCAACGTGGCAACTGTTTTTAAAACCCTCCCTCCGAAAGGTAAAAAAACGCAATTGAAAGGGGGATCTCCTAATGTATCTATATTCTCCAATCTTGATAATGCTTTTTTCGAATATTCATCCTCTTGATCTATCAATTCTTTCCGCCTTTCCAACAAAGCCGCATGTCTTAATGGATAATTGGAAAATTTCTTAATTTCTTCAGAAAAATCTTTAGATTGTGGATCTATAAAGATTTTCTTTATGAAAGAAATATTATTTGTAGCAGAAGACTCCTCAAGAATTTGATAAACGATTTTCCCATAATTATTATTTGGTATTACCGCTCCTAAGTCCTTGCAACCTTGATCAGCCGCATAAGCAACAACTGTATTAATGGGATCATCAGGCATAAAACCCATCAAATAAACACCATCACCTGACACCTTCTTATCAGTAGAAAGAGCAATAATAGGGATATTTCTCTCCTTCATAATTTCAGAAATTGCAAAAACAGAATTTGAAAAAACAGGACCAATAATTATATGAACATCATGTTCAATTGCCTTTTCGGCCGCTTTTCGCGCTCCTTGTGGATTACCTTTTGTGTCGAGTGGATATAAATAAATCTCATCATTTTTATTATCAAAAATAGCCATTTGCGCCGATTTCAAGAGAGCATTACCTAGAAAAGAATCTGAACCTGAAAGTGGAAGTAAAAGCCCAACCCTCAATTCATCTTTTTTTAAAATCGTTTTTTCAATTTCCGGATCCTCCAACAGGAGGGTTTTTTCTTCAATTTTTGAAAATTTCTTTTCTACATTAGTTGATTCAACCACAGCATCTGTTTCCTCATCTACAACACTTTCTTCGGATGTTCCCATCCCGATTAAATCTTCAATTTTACTCTCACATCCTGCTATAGTTAGAATAAAAAGAAGAACTAGAGTAACAACTAGAGAAGAGTTTTGTTTCCTGAGGAAAAAAAGAAAATTTGATTCCAAAAAAAGTTTTTTTATCATTTTTTTATTTACTGACAAATTGATTAATTAAAAAACTAATATTCTATGAATAATATTACGTCACAAAGTCAAAAATACCATCAACTATTGGTTCCAGGTTTATATATTGTATCAACACCTATTGGAAATTCATTAGACATCAGCTTACGCGCTCTTAATGTCTTTTCAAGGGCGGATATTATCATTTGTGAAGATACCCGGATAACAAAAAAATTGTTATCTATGCATAATATAAAAACACCGCTCATGTCTTATCATGAATTTAATGCTGAAAGAACAAGACCTTCCATAATAAAAAAGATTGAAGAGGGAAAGGTAATTGCATTAACAAGCGATGCCGGAACTCCACTTATATCAGATCCTGGGTATAAGCTTGTTAGGGATTGCATAGATAAAAATCTGCTTGTCACTAGTATACCCGGGGCTTCATCAGTTATCGCATCACTAACAGTATCTGGTTTACCAACTAATGAGTTCTTTTTTGGTGGTTTTTTACCAAAGAAAAGACTAACGAAAATTAAAAAATTAAAAAGTTTAGCCAATATATCTAGCACAATTATTTTGTTTGAGAGCGCAAAACGTTTGCTTTCTTCATGTAAAGATATTTTAAATATTTTTGGATCAAGAGAAGCGGTTATTGTTAGGGAATTAACAAAAAAACACGAGGAAGTAATGAGATTAGTGTTGCCCGATTTGATAAATCACCTGAAAGATAAAGAATCAATTAAAGGTGAGGTTGTAGTGCTTATTGGGCCAGATGAAAATACTGAAAAAAAAGAAGTAACTAACGAAAAAGTTAGCGAAGCTATACAGAGTATGGTCAAATTCATGTCCGTTAGAGATATAGGAAACACTTTATCTAAACTAATTAATATGAAAAGAAAAGAAATCTATAGAATTGCTCTCTTAAAGAAAAAAAAATAAAAATGGTAAAAAAGATCCAAATATTTTTTATTTTACTGATTATGATCCCTCTTCTTCATGGCTGTGCCACAGGTGTTGCTGTCGGGAGTCGTGCTGGGGTATCAATAGCTGAGGAGCGAGGTTTGGGAGGGAATATAGACGACGCAACAATAGAAACAAAAATTGCTGCATTATGGTTACAACATGATCCAAAAATTTTTCTTAAAGTAGGATCGGAAGTTTATGAAGGAAGAGTGCTATTAACGGGAATAGTTGATAACCCTGAACATAGATTAGAGGCTGCTAAATTAGTGTGGCAAATTAATGAAGTTAAGGAGGTAATTAATGAAATTCACATCACCGAAAGAGGTGTAGACGGCTATCTTAAAAGTAGCTGGATAACGGCTAAGCTGTTGAGTAAAATGACATTTGATAAAAGGATTTTATCAATTAACTACAATATCGAAACGGTAAATCAAATTATATATATAATGGGAATAGCACAAAACCAGGAAGAATTGGACAGGGTAATCCAGCATGCTAAAAATATTGCAAACGTTAAAAAAGTAATCAACTACGTAAGGATCAAGCGTTGATTTGAATCATTGATTAATTAAAGAGACCAAAAATGAAAATATCCGTTGCCATTCAAATGGACTCAATAGAAGGCATTAACACTAAAACAGATACAACTTATCTTTTAGCTTTAGAGGCAAAAAAAAGAAACTACACGATATATCACTATCTGCCAGAAAGTCTCTCATTAGTAGATGGTAAATTAGTAGGAAAATTAAAGAAAATAGCATTTTCAAAAACAAAAACTGGATTTTGTACAGTTGGAAAAGAAATTAAAAAACCCTTGGATCAGTTTGATATTATTTTAATGAGACAGGATCCTCCATTTGATATGTCTTATATCACCTCGACATTTCTCCTAGAACATGCTGGAAAAAAAACAATCATCATCAATAATCCTATAGCCGTACGTAATTCGCCAGAAAAATTACTAGTTACTCATTTCAAAGATATAATTCCCAAAACCTTAATCACATCTGATTTAAAAGAATTAACCAACTTTAAAAGAAGATATAAAAATATTGTAATAAAGCCTTTGTACGGTTATGGAGGTAGAGAAATAGTACACCTTACAAAAAAAGATAAAATTTCTAATATAGTCAATAAAATTTCAGGGATAAATCAGTCACCAGTAGTAGCTCAAAAATTTCTTCCTGAAGTCAAAAAAGGTGATAAGAGAATTATTTTAATTAATGGTAGTCCAGTTGGAGCTGTTAATAGAATACCAAAAAAGGGGAATTTTATAGCAAATATGCGTTGCGGTGGAGTTCCAAAAAAAACTCACCTAACAAAGCGAGATCTTCATATATGCAATCGTGTTGGGCCTCTTTTAAAAAGGAATGGATTATTTTTAGTTGGGCTTGATGTTATTGGAGATTACCTAACTGAAATAAATGTTACATCCCCAACAGGAATCCAAGAGATTAATCGTTTGAACAAGTGCAGATTAGAAGAAAATTTTTGGAATTCTATAGAAAATAATTTTTAGCCCAAGTTTTTTGACAACATAGGGCCAAGATCTTGTTTACCAAAAATATGAATGTGAAAGTGGGGAACTTCCTGTCCTCCTAACTTTCCTATATTTGATAAAATTCGGTAACCCTCTGTAGAAAGATCAAGATCTTTTGCTATTTTTCCTACTGCTTTAAAAAAAGAAGATATCTCTTCTCCAGATGCATTTTGAGAAAAATCATCAAAAGATATATACTTGCCCTTTGGGACCACTAAAATATGAATCTTGGCTTGGGGATTAATATCTTTAAAAGCCAGGCAATGATCATCCTCATAAACTTTTTCACAAGGTATCTCTTTTCTTAGAATTTTAGCAAAAATATTATCGTCACTATAGCTCATATTTTTTTTCTCTTTGATTTTTCAATAATCCCCGATGTTCCTTTTCTTCTATCAAGCTCTTTCCAAATTTGTTCGGGTTTAATGCCTCTTTCTGCCCATAAAACTAAAAGATGATATAATAAGTCTGCGCTCTCTTGAATGGTTCTTTTGGGGCTTTCTTTTAACGCCGAATCAACCACCTCTTTAGCTTCTTCTTGCACTTTTTTACAAATATAATTCTTTCCCAAAGAAAATAACTTAACAGTATAGGAATATTCTTTTTCTTTAGGATCCAATTTTTTTCTTCGCCTTATAACATCATATAAAAGAGTTAAGATAAATTTTTTTTGTTTTTTAATATTCATGTGCCCATTCCATTTACTTCTAATCGTACCGGAATTCCTTTTCTTTTCATAAATTCTTTTGCTTCTACAATTGTATGAATACCAAAATGAAAAATAGAAGCTGCTAAAACAGCGCTTGCATGTCCATGTACTATACCTTCCACCAGGTGATCAAGATTCCCAACACCACCACTTGCAACAACTGGGATTGGAATAGAATCAGAAACCATTTTTGTCAATTCAAGATCAAACCCGTCTTTTGTGCCATCACGATCCATAGAAGTTAATAAAATTTCTCCAGCCCCCAGTTTAGATACCTTTCTTGACCAATCTAATGCATCTAATCCAGTAGCATTTCTTCCTCCATGAGTGAAAATTTCCCATTTCCCATTTTTTACCTTTCTTGCATCAATTGCCACAACAATACATTGGTTACCAAATTTTTCTGCAGCATCTTTCACTATCTCTGGATTTTGTACAGCCTGAGTATTGATTGAAACTTTATCAGCGCCAGCAAGTAATAATTTTCTTATATCCTCTAAGTTTCTAACCCCGCCTCCGATTGTTAAAGGCATAAAACACACTTCAGCAGTCTTCTGTACTAAATCGTATAGAATATCACGGTTCTCATTACTGGCAGTGATATCAAGAAAAGTCAGTTCATCCGCACCCTGTGAATCGTAATAAGTGGCCTGTTCAACAGGATCTCCAGCGTCTACCAAATTGGTAAAATTCACGCCCTTTACTACTCTTCCTTTATCAACGTCAAGACAAGGTATGACTCGTGTGGTTAACATTTAGATATTATCCCAAGATCGCTATAGCTTCTTTTATATTAATTTTCTTATCATAAATTGCTCTACCTACTACTACTCCAGAAACACCCAAACTTTCATATCCTTTCAATAGTTTCAGATCTTTATGGGAAGATACGCCACCACTCAAGATAATAGGAACATTTATTTCATTAGCAAAAAGATCTAATTTCTCAGTATTGGGTCCAGACAATACACCATCCCTGTTAATATCTGTATAGATTATCGCCGTTACACCAAAGTCTTCTAATTTTTTTGCCAAATCTATAGCCTGGGTTTTGCTAGTTTTTTCCCAACCTTCTGTGCAAACATAACCGTCTCTTACATCAATGCCAACGGCGATGCTATTTGGAAATAATTTACATGATTTCTCCACTAAACTAGAGTCCTCTAAAGCTGCAGTTCCTAAAATCACCCTGTTAAGTCCCTTAGAAAGCCATAACTCTATTGATTTTAAATCTCTAATTCCTCCACCTAATTGAATCGGAATATCTACTTCTTTCCGAACAGCTTCTATAGATTTAGCATTTTTTATTTTTCCAAAATAAGCACCATCCAAATCTACAAGATGGATCCACGAACACCCCATGCGTTTAAAAAAGGATGCTTGATTAGCTGGATCAGTATTAAATACAGTTGCGCTTTCTCTTTTGCCTCTGATCAACCTTACGCAGTCACCGCCTTTAATATCTATCGCTGGGAATAAAATCATTTGTCTAAGGAGTCCAACTTAAAAAATTATAGATAAATTTAATACCGTTTTTCTGACTCTTTTCAGGATGAAATTGGGTCCCCACAATATTATCCTTGGATACGACAGAAGTAATTTCTTCCGAATAATCGGCAGTAGCAATCAAATGCTTCTTTTTTGAAGAAACAAAATTATAACTGTGAACAAAATAAAAATAAGGATTATCTTGAAAACCACGAAATATAAAATGAGGTTGGGCAATTTTTACCGTATTCCAACCCATATGAGGAATTTTCAATTTCTTTCCCTTTAAATTAATTGGTCTTACTAACCCGGGAATAAGATTTAGACCTCTATGCTCTCCATATTCTAAACCCTTTTCCGCCAACAATTGCATTCCAACACAAATGCCCAAAAAAGGTTTGCCAATCTCAACAACTTGTCTAGAAATTTCCTCAGTAAGTCCGGGGATAGATTCCAACCCCTTCTTACAATCTCCGAAAGAACCAACTCCAGGAAGGACAATGTGCGAAGCATTTTTTAGTTCTGCTGCCTTCTTTGAAACAACTACATTAAAGTTTTTTCCTGTTTCTCTTCCAGCCCTCTCCAATGCTTTCGCTGCCGACTTAAGATTACCTGAACCATAATCTATTAAGATAACTTTCATTTTCAAAGATTCACAAAGAACCTCCCAATACCCCCTTAGTAGAGGGCACGCTTTTAGGCTTTTTTGGATCAATTTCTATCGCTTCACGCAGTGCGCGTGCTAAGCCTTTAAAACACGACTCAACAATATGATGGCTATTTTCGCCATATATATTTTCAACATGCAGGGTAATTCCAGCAGATTGCGAAAACGCTTGAAACCATTCTTTAAAAAGCTCAGCCTTCATATCACCAACTTCTGCTTGTGGAATTTTAACTTTCCAAACCAAATAGGGGCGACTAGAAGCATCAATGGAAATTCTTGATAATGTTTCATCCATGGGAGAAAGGGCCGATCCAAATCTTCTTATACCTTTTCGATCTCCTAAAGCTTTTAAAATAGATTCACCTAAAACAATTCCTGTATCCTCAGTAGTGTGATGCATATCAATATGCAAATCCCCTTTGGCCTGTAATTTAATATCTATCAAGCTGTGGCGGGATAACTGTTCAAGCATATGATCCAAGAACCCAATACCTGTATCAATGGTAGATCTACCTTTTCCGTCCAAGTTGATTACAGCAGAAATTTTCGTTTCTTTTGTATTCCTTTTAACTACTGACTTACGCATGATTCACCTCAATATCTAAGACAAAAAACTATAAACTTATTAACATATCCAATAAATAACAGAAAAAGATAACAAATTAACTTAGAATGAGATCTTGAATAAACTACAATAAAACACTAACTACAATACACCATTAAATGTCTTATACAATAAATAGAACATTTGAAGAGAAGTAATGATAAAAACGCCAGGTAATAATGAAAACGTAACCTCATTCAAAGGCACAACAGTAATATCAGTACGTAAGGATAAGTCTGTAGTTATTGCTGCCGATGGCCAGGTTACTCACGGTAATATTATTCTAAAAGCAAACTCAAAAAAAGTGAGAAGACTCGGAAATGGGAAAGTTATTGCTGGATTTGCGGGAGCCACAGCGGATGCATTAACTTTATTCGAGAGACTGGAAGGAAAGCTTGAACAACACCCAGGTCAACTTACAAGAGCATGTGTTGAGTTAGCAAAAGATTGGAGAACAGATCGCTATTTAAGAAGATTAGAGGCAATGATGGCGGTGGCTGACAAAGATGTATCTTTGATTATAACCGGGACGGGAGATGTTGTAGAGCCTGAAGATGGAATTATTGCGATTGGATCAGGTGGACCATACGCTCTCGCTGCAGCCAGAACGCTCAAAGATATCAAGGGTGAAACCGCAGAAACAATTGCTAAAAAAGCCATGGAGGTCGCAGCTTCGATCTGCATTTATACAAATAATAACTGTGTTTTAGAAAAAATTTAATCCAATGCTTTCAATTACACCCCGTGAAATTGTTTCCGAATTAGATCGTTTTATAATCGGACAAGACAATGCAAAACGAGCAGTTGCTATTGCTCTTCGGAACAGGTGGCGAAGACAACAATTAGAAGATAATCTAAAAGACGAAGTCTTACCAAAAAATATTCTTATGATTGGTCCAACCGGAGTTGGCAAAACTGAAATAGCAAGAAGGCTGGCCAGATTAGCGGAAGCCCCTTTTTTGAAAGTAGAAGCAACTAAATTTACAGAAGTAGGTTACGTAGGAAGAGATGTTGAACAAATAGTTCGAGATTTAGTAGAACTATCAATACATTTAACAAAAACTCGTCTCAGAAGAGAAGTTAAGGCAAAAGCGGAAGTTGCTGCTGAAGAAAAATTAATTGATTCTCTAGTTGGTAAAGGTGCAAGTAAGGAAACAAAGCTTAAATTTAGGAATATGCTGAAAAACGGCGAACTTGATGATAAGGAAATCGAGATTGAGGTATCTGATAATCCTGCACAATCTCTTCCAACATTTGATATCCCTGGTGCTCCGGGTGCCCAAATGGGCATGCTTAATCTAAATGAAGTATTTGGAAAAGCATTTGGTAATAAAATGAAACAGAAAAGAATGACAGTGAAGGAATCATTTGATGTTTTGACACAACAAGAAAGTGATAAGCTGCTTGATAACGAAACTCTAATAAAAGAAGCCATTATTACTGTTGAGCAAAATGGAATTGTTTTTATTGATGAGGTTGACAAGATTTGCGCTAGATCAGATCACAGGGCTGGGGGTGAAGTAAGCAGGGAAGGGGTGCAGAGAGATCTCCTGCCTTTGATAGAAGGCACAACCGTTGTTACTAAGCATGGGTCTGTAAGAACCAATCATATTTTATTTATCGCATCAGGTGCTTTCCACATATCCAAGCCCTCTGACTTACTCCCAGAACTTCAAGGAAGACTACCTATTCGGGTCGAACTAAATACATTATCAGAAAAGGATTTTATTAGAATTTTAACGGAGCCTGAAAATAGTTTAATCCGACAATACGAAGCTCTGCTAGCCACAGAAAATGTGAATCTTACGTTTTCAAAAGAATCTATAAATGAAATTGCTAAATTAGCAGCATTAATAAATGAAAATGTTGAAAATATAGGAGCTAGAAGACTATACACGGTAATGGAAAAATTATTAGAAGACATTAGTTTTTCTGCCTCAGATAAATCTGGAAAAGATTTTGAGATAACCCCAGAATATGTAAGAAAACAAGTTGGAGAGCTAGCAAAAAATACCGACTTATCTAAATTTATATTATAATTTTTTTAAGATTTACTTTTTTCTTCTCAATAAAACATAAAAAGCCCCATCACCGCCATCTTTAGGCTTAGCAATAGAAAAACCTAGAATCATATTTTTTAAATTCCCTTGATTTATCCATGCTGGAAGAGATTGCTTGATGATTCCAGAAGATGTTTTTAAAAACTTGACGCCTCCCTTTCCAGTAATAATGAGCACACATCTTTTATCGGAAAAATAAGCATCTTCAACAAATTGCTCTACAGTGTTTTTAGCATCATCATATCCATATCCATGCAAGTCTAACCTTCCCTCTATTTTAATTTTACCCTTGCGAAGATTTTCCGAAGTACTTCTATCTAAACCAGGGATCTTGCCACGAAAAAAATTATCAATTCGTTTAGGTTCCCAAGATGAAGAAGCATGGAAAGTTAATTGTTCTTTTTGCGGTATTGTTTTTTTAATATTTTTTTCAGAAAAAACATCCTTTTTGCTTTTGTATTTTTTATCAGCTAATGGAGTAACGCTTTTGATTGCCTCTAACCAAAAATCTAAATCTTTTTTATTTTGTTCATATTTTTTTGACATAATTTAAAATCTGGGAAGTAAGATAAACAGTTGACCTAAATTATTCATTGTTCCCGCCTCAATTTTTGCTTCCCTCCCAGAACCCAGAAAAACATCAATTCTTAAAGGACCTTTTATAGCAGATCCAGTATCCTGACCAAAAGCTAGAGTCTCTAAAATTTTTTCTCTTCTATTTGCTCTATCATTAATAGATATCCAAAAAGGATATCCATAATTAAAAATATTACTATCAATAGCGACACTTCTCCTAGGAAATAAAGCTGATCCCTGTGCTCCCTTTGGCCCACCTAAAACAGAATCCTGTATTCTAAAAAAAATATATGAAGGATTTTTATTTAAAATTTTGCGTACCTTCTTTGGATGATTTTTCAACCAACGAGTTATGGATTGAAGAGAAATATTTTCTTTTTTAATTTCGCCCATTCGAACTAATTCCGCTCCAATAGGAAAATATTTATGACCATTTTTCCCAGCAAAGCTGACTCTTATTTCTTTATTATCTTCTAAAATAATTCTTCCAGACCCTTGAATATGTAAAAAAAATAAATCGATTGGACTATCAAGCCAAATTATTTCCAAACCTCTATTCGCCAAGGCACCATCTTCAATTTCTGATCTAGTAAAATATGGAACCACCTTACCTTCCTGCAATCTTCCAACTAATTTTTGATTTTTCGAATCTGAGTTAGAAAGACCAAGATCAACAGAAATTAAATCTTCCGGCAAACCATAAACAGGGTGTTGAAACTCTCGATGTTTGGTTAAGGAGCCATTAAGGATTGGTTCATAGTAACCTGTAAAATGAGCCGAATTATTATTAATAACTAGATACGGTTGAAAATAATCTTCAAAAAAAGTCTTTCTTTCATACTTAGTATTCAATTGTTTACTGCTTGCAAGCAAGCAAACATCAAATAAATGATTGTCGAGAGAATCAAAGAGTAATTTATCACCTTTATCTAAAATAATTTTTCCATTTGATTTTTTTATTTCCGTTCTTAATTCTTTCTTCCTGACAAAAGCACAGGACTCAGTAAAAACTTCTATAGAATTGAGAAAATTTTCATTTTCCCATCCTAATATTTGTGAGTAGTTAGTGGGCTTTAGAACCACTTTACTGTCAGTATCAAAAAAATTTCCAGAGCAAGAAGAAATAATAAACGATGATAATAAAATTATCGAATGCTTAAAATTATAAAGGCGTGTAGTTCGTCCTTTTAACAAAATTAATTTGTTTCGATTAAAGTCCAGTTAGGATTTTGAGATTTTAAATCACGGGAAAAAGTCCACCCATCAATAACATCAATGATTTTTTCTGAATCTTGGGATGTTATTTTTTTACCCCCCTGCATCGTATAACTAATTTGTTGGGAAGAAAATCTAACGGTTATTTTAGCAAGATTCAAATTAAGCGATACGTCTGTTATTACAGGATTCTGTAAACTAATAATATCAGTTTTTAAGGTAAGATTTTTTTTGTTCCTTTCATCTAATAAATTTACAAAATTCTGATAAATGGAATTCCCTAATAAAGATCTTAATTTCTTTT
>Ga0315336_1001095_pt1 | contig 58413 bp, 39 predicted proteins | sample ASW5metaG_FD_204512 | JGI IMG/M metagenome (GOLD analysis project Ga0315336, IMG submission 204512) | Ammonia-oxidizing marine archaeal communities from Monterey Bay, California, United States - ASW #5 | ecosystem: Environmental > Aquatic > Marine > Intertidal zone | place: USA: California...
CGATTCGATCGAGCATTGTGCCGAACGTGGGCAGCGCCGGACCGATACTGTGTCCCAGATTCTGATTGTTGCCGCAAGCGAATTCGAAACTGAAGTTGAACAATCCTTGGGGATTCAGCTCAGGGTCGACAAAATCTCGGCCGTCGGGCAGCGTGCGAAATGAGCCGCCGCGATCGGTTCGCACTGTACTGCCGGGAATCACCAACTCGTAGTAGTACTTCGTCTTCGCCTTCAGATCGGTGATGTGAACCCAACCCGTATTGTCGTGGTTCAAGCGAGTCGGCACCGGGTCGGTGATCTGATTCATCTCATCTGGTGAGAGCCCGTAGCGAACTTGAAAACTTGCCGCGCGCGACGTCCGTGCCCAGACGCCGATTCCGTGAGCGCTCAAACGACCAAGAATCGGGCCGGTCGTAATGTGCGGCGGCTCCTCCTCCGCCAAGCACGGCGAGGTAAAGCAGGCTGCAACCAGCAGCAGAATGGACTTGCCCGATGATTTCATCTATTCGTCTCCACGGTTCTTGCGGTCTTAACTCGAAAGCGGAATCATCATTCTAAACGCTGAGTCGGTGCCGATTCTATTGTTTTCTTTGGACGGGACGTGTCGCCGGAACCGTTCATACCCCGATGAGCAGTGAGGGGCCGTGTGATGGCTGAGTTGGGATTTGACTGCTTGGATGACGAACGCGAATACGTCGTGACCCGGCTTGCAACAGGCTTCGACGATCGAGAGCGGTGTCTCGTCGAAGCGGCTGCCGGCGGCGGTTTGTGTGTCGAACGACAGCTTCCACCAGATGAGCGGGTAGGGTGACGTGCGTTCGCTGGCGTTGTTCGTCGGTTCGACGCGAGAACGATCGAGAAACGTGGACAGCGGGGCGCGGTACCAGCACAATTCTCGGCAGACATCCGAAGTCCGCGTATGACGGAACATCAGCCCGCTCATCAGCAATGCCTCGAATTTGCGGCGGACTATTCCCAACAACGAATTCAATCCGGCAGGAGAAACGGTTTCGTCGCAGTGGCTCGACCATTGCCGGAACAGCAGCCGCGCCTGTTTCAGAAGCTGCTTCCCCAGCTCTTTAGCGACGCGGACGACGCTGTCAACCAATGCTTGATAATCCCGTTTCAGATGTGCCCAACACCATTGCAACGTCGGTAGCCACCTGTACATCGTGACCCGATGTGGTAGGTTGGTGAATCGTAGAAAAATGCTTGGATCACAGGCGTCCTGGTTGACAGGGCAACCCTTGCTTGGCACACTAACATCCTACGCAACGTGTGTTTATGTATCCACTTGTCGAATAAATTGGAGGGGGAACCATGAGGTCTCTCGTTGGTTGTCTGGTGGTATTGGCCGGGTTGTTTGGTGCAGTTGCAGACGCCAAGGCCAGTTTCATCACCTTTATCCCACCCACCGATCCGACCGGCGCCGTTTTTACAACGAACACTAACGATGCGTACTCGATTGGGCGGGGCATGTCGTTTGTGATGCTGGCGAACGATACGATCGATTCCGTCGGCATTTACCACGACCTGACGGGCATCAACCTCTCTTTTGAACTTGCGCAGACGCTGGTGTCTTCAGGCAACGTGACGGCCGGGCAGACGATCCTACGTAGTGGCAGCGCGTTAGTAACTACGGCGGGCTTGCAATTCATCGATTTCAGTTTTGCGCCCCTCACTCTGCTCGCCGGAAATTCTTATCATTTTGAGTTCACATTTACTGGAAACGGAAACCAAAACTTTTTCCATACTCAACAGTTTCAACCGCCTTTCAACCAAGGCGCCTACACTGTCGTAGACGGGACCGCGGGTGGCAATACGTCGAATTTTGTCATACCCAGGATGCGCGTCAACTCCGTCATCATCCCCGAACCCTCCAGCATCGCGCTCTTGGGTTTAGGAGCGGTTGGCCTGGTCCTCATGGGAAGACGACAGCGGAGACGAAAACTGGCTGCATAAAATGTAGGTCCTTCGAGAAAACTTCAGCCCGCCGGCGCATGTTGGCGGGCTTTTTTTTGACGTTGAAACTATGGCAGGACGGTTTGGCCTGCTGTTGAAAAACTGGCTCATCGGTGATGAAGGTTTCTCAGCCCTGTGGTCACATCCCACCGAAGGTCAGCCGTTGCGGGCGGTATGGTTTGCGAGAATCCTCGATACTCGAAGTCGCCCCGGCCTATTCGAAGTAGTCTTAAAACTCTCTGTTGGCTCAAAAGCACCCTTGTTTTCAAGCGTAGCTTTCGTCCACAACCGGGGTTTCAGGACGCGTTCTACTTTAGCGGAAGCGTCTGCAAGAGGCCGATCGTGGCCCACGCAGTGCCCCAATAAGTGGACGTCTCTTCGATGCTGTCCTTTTCTGTTCTTTTTGTGCCGAGAACAGCCCACGATCCGTCGTCGCGCTGTGTCTCGACGAGAAATTGGCGGGCCGATTGAATGGCGCGATCGTTCGTCGCGACTCCCGACTGGCACAATGCGTAGAGCGACAAGCCGGTGGCTAAAGCATCGCTCGATTCTCCCGCAATCCACCCCCAGCCCCCATCGTCGTTTTGAACCGAACGTAGCCGCTTGAGCCATGCGTTGCGGCCGTCGGGTTCATCGGTTGTCGCGGCGAACAACAGCCGCGTCGCGTACCACTCCGCGCTCTTGCCTGACTCGGAAAGCGTAAGTCGTTCCGATGCGCGCTGCACGACGGACCGTGTTTCACTGGACGGGTCATCAATGCCTGCCAAAGCCAGTGCATTCCAAATCGTCGACACCTCAGTCGTTTCGGTCGCCGGCCGCTTCTGACGGGGCAGTTGGCCACCCGGAGCCCAAGCGCCGTCGTCCGCTTGACCTTCAACGAGCAACTTGACCAGCAAAGCATACGACTCTTTTCGCTTTGGTGAGGACACGTTTTGTTCGCGACCCATCAACAGTTGAGCCACGCCGTCGAGATTCTTCTCACCGGCGATCGTCCCTTCCTGTTTGTTCTGTGAAAGAGATTTCGTCAACGTCCAGTCGATCCACCCATCGAGCTTGGCAGCATCGACTGCGAACCCGCGCCGCGCCGCTTCTGTGAAGCTCCAGGTCATGAGGCCGATTCGATGACACGTGATGCACTTCTTTTCCTCGATCCACCATTCGCCTTGTTCCTCGATAAATGGAAGACTGCGCGTGATTACGGCGCGGACGTCGGCGTCGGTTTGAGTGCGTTCTTCGGCAGACAGCGAACGGGCCGCTGATAGAATCGTCAGGCCTGCCAGAACAGCGGCGCAGATGAACGATGGTCTACGAGTGGTCATTGATCCTCCCGTGCGGCGCATTTTTTTCGACGATGTTCCATGCATACTACCCGAAATCGTCCTCGGTCGATACACGTTGCTGTTGTCGATATTCCCCGCCTGAGGTGTCATTCCGGCTCGCCCTTTTTGTATTCTGGGCGTTCCCCGGATATATTGCAGGCGGCAAACGTTGCAGTTTGGTATCTTGCTGGAAATGTGCTCACCATGAAAGCTACAAAATCCATCGGCGGTTCGCTCTACCTGATTGCTCTTTGGCATCTACGGATATTTCGGAAGTGTGGAAGATCGCGGCGAGTTAGAAACGATCGCTGAGATTGAGAAGTTGGGCGGGAGCGTCGATTTTGACGAGAGGAGTCCGGATACTCCGGCGGTCGCGGTCAACTTTTCCCGCACATCGGATACCGACGCTGGGTTGGTCCCGCTGAAAGGATTACCCGAGCTTCGAACAGTGAACCTCTCCAGCACTCAAGTCACCGACGCCGGGTTAATTCACCTGAAAGGATTACGTGAGCTCATTTCACTCGGCCTCGCCGATACGCAGGTCACTGACGCTGGGCTGGTGCACTTAAAAGGATTACTCGAGCTCCGAATGCTGAGCCTATCGAACACACGGGTCACCGACGCCGGACTGACGCACCTGGAGGGTCTGACCAACCTTGATTATGTGCACCTCGCCGGAACTCGAGTCACCGACGATGGGGTGGAACACCTCAACAAGGCGTTGCCGGACTGCAAGTTTTTTCGCTGATTGACGACTTCTTTTAGCGATTGTTGAGCGGCCGGTGAACGTCCGGCTGTCGTCGTGGCGACTGCGACTTGGAGCCGTGCAAGGATTTCGTATTCCGTCATTCCGGCTCATTCTTTTTGCCTATCGAGCGTTCCTCGGAAATGCTCTGGTGCGTGAACGTCACAGTTCAGTATCTTGATGGAGGTGTGCTCGCCGTGAATGCGACAAAATCCATCGGCCGTTCGTTCTACGCGATCACTCTGTTGCTGGTCGCCGCGATTGGTATCTACGGATATCTCGGCAGCGCCGGGGTCCATAGGCGTCAAGATGCGATTCGCCAGATTGGGATATTGGGCGGGAGCGCCACAAACAGCGACAGGCAACCGGACAGCCCAATCATAAATGTGGTCCTTTCCGGCGCCCAAGTCACTGACGCCGGGCTCGTGCATCTGGAGGTATTGACCGAACTCGAAAAGTTGATGCTCTCGAACTCCCAGGTGACCGACGCCGGGCTGGTTCACCTGGAGGAATTGTCCGAACTCCAAACGTTGTACCTCATTGGCACGCCGATCACCGATGCGGGGCTCGTCCACCTGAAGGGTTTGACCAACCTCGAACACTTGGATCTCGGTGGCACATTGGTCACCGACGCCGGGCTGGTTCACCTGGAGGGAATGTCCCAACTCGATACGCTGGGCCTCTCCAACACCCGGGTCACCGATGAGGGGATGGTACACCTAAAGGGCCGGCCCGCGCTCCGGATTTTGAACCTCTCCCACACTCAGTTGACCGATGCCGGGCTGATCCAACTAAAAGAATTGCCCAGGCTCGTGACGCTTGGCCTCTCCAACACCCGGGTCACCGACGAGGGTATCGTGCATCTAAAGGGGTGGCCAGAGCTCCATACACTCGTCCTCGACAGTACGCAGGTCACCGACGCCGGTCTGGTCCACCTGAAGGAATTGGCCGACCTCCAAGCACTTTATCTCACCGACACTGAGATCGCCGACGAGCGGTTGGACGAGCTCAAACAGGCGCTACCCGATTGCAGGATTTTTCACTGATTGTGCATTTGCTGTCGCGGCTGATCGGCAAGCGAATCTGGACCGTGACTAGTCGTCCGCGAAGCGAAACCCGAATAGATAGGACGACTTGAGCCAGAAGCGGATGTAGATGTTTTTGCCGCGCAGGGACGACAGGTCCGCGTTGCCCTTCCAACTGACGACTTGCTCGTATTCGTCGGCCCGCAGTTGAGCGCAGTCGTCTTGGCCGAAACCGGGAATGTTGCTCTTGCTGTACACTCCGCTGGAGCGGTCCAACAGCGCGACTTGCACGTAGCCGTGATGTTGTTGGTTCCAAGCGCGATGTTCGGGGGAAATGTTGACGAGCAGGCGGTTGCCCGTGACCTTCACTTCGCGCGACAACAGCCAGCCACCTTTCACACCGGCGTATTGACCCACGAACCGGTCGCGGCGAATGCGGGCTAAGCCGATGGCCCGCGTGTTGGCCGGGTAGCGCGTCCGCCAAGTCCGTGACGAGCCGACGTAGTACAAGTAAAGCCAATGACCCACGGGAACGACGCTGGTGAGCATCCAGGTGTGCCCGGCATCCCAGTCCCCTTGCTCGCCGTGCGGAATGAAGGGCTCGCGCAAGGGCGAGCGATGCCAGCGGAAGCCGTCAGAGCTGCTTGCCAGTTCGATCCAGCCCTTGTCCTGTGCGTGCCGCGGTTGAATGGCCAGAAACCCCAGGTATTGATTGCCGTACTTGACGGCCGACATGCGATCGAAGAAGTAACCTTTCTTGTCCGGTGACGGACCCCGATCGAGTTCATCGGGCGCCAAGACGTGCCGGGCTGTCGTCCATCGTTTCATGTCGGGGCTGACGCTGACGGAGATACGCGTGCGGACATTCTCACTGCGATACCGACTTTCGTCGGCTGCCAGCGCCTGCGGGCGCGCATACAGCAACCAGACGTTACGCTCGGTATCCCAGATCGGGCAGTGTTGTGCATCGAGCGCGCGGGAGTAGACGGGGTTGTCGTCATGCGGCGTCCAGTCGATGCCGTTAACGCTATAAGCAACGTTCACGCAGTGTCCATGCTCGGGCAACCTGTCGCGATACCAGAGCATAAACCGGCCCTTGTCGCGAAGATGATCGGGCGTGTGGAGCACGACGAATTCCTGCACGCGCTCATGACCGGTTAGCACGATGTTTGTCTTTTCGTACCCCATGTAGCGCACCTTGTCCATCAGCGGCTTGGTCCAGTGGATGCCGTCGGGGCTCTGGGCGTATGACATCATGTACGGCGTTCGTTTGTAGTTCTTGAGCGTCTTTCCGCCGCCCCAACTGCCGACGTCATAGTTGGCGTACCACATGTGGAAAATCTTCTTCTGTTCATCATACAGAACGTTGGGAAGACCGATCGCGTGTTCCCAGGGTTGATCGGGCATGACGACGGGGTTGGTCGGTTGTTTGGCCGGCTCGTTGATCCGCCGATAGACATCCCACCGATCGGCGTAGGCAGAAGCATCCAAAAACAATTGCAGTTGATTGCCAAGGACTCTCGGCCTGCCGTATAAGAAGTACGCGTCGTCACTTCCGGCATCGACGAGCGCTCTTTCTGCCGCCATACGCGTCTCTTCGACGTCGCGCTGCTTCCTCACTTCATTCCGCTCCGTCTTGAGCCGCGCGACCTGATCGACGGGCAACTCGTACTCGACGCGCACGTCGTCCAGGTAGACAACCGAGTCCTTCCCCTGACCGCCGGCCGTACCCGGTTCAATTTCCAGCAGACGAATGGCTGTGCCGCCTGGTTGATTTTGGGCGCGGAGTTTGAGTTCGCCGCTCTTCGTATCGTCGACGGCGTACTCGTAGGTCTGACGTTCGACATCGACCCAGATCTGCCACATCTGCCAGGTCTCGTCGTCGAACGTTACGTCCCGATCGACCTTGCCCTGGTCGGCGTCGTTTGAGGTTACAGAGTTGCCGCCATTTGTGCCGGCGATCAGATGCACGCGGCCGGCAAGAGTCGCGCCGATCCCGACGTCGACCACTGACGCAGCCGGAAACGCATCGGCATCGTTGCGTACGATGTGCATTCGAAACGAGACGTGCAGCTTACCACCGAACGGCCCAAGATCCCGAACGCCGAAATGCGCCTCAGTACGTCCACCGTTGCTACGATCGAGCATGGCCCATTTTGTGCTCTTCTCGTGCGGAGCGCCCGGCGAGTCACTGTCATCGATCATCGCTCGCACAGCGTTGCCGTCGTTGCCACGCCATGCACGCTGGGTGCGAATGGCTTGGCCCAGCTCCCCGGATTCAAAGTCGTCGTCAAGCAGCACAAACGTCTCGGTTTCGGCTGCGGACGTCGGTGAAGCAGAGAAAAAAAGTACACTCAGTGCGAGCGACAACGACACCGACCATGTTAATACCGGCTTGCGCATAGGGAGTTTCTCAAGTGGTGCAGTATCTTCGATAACTCGTTGACATCAGGTCACGGCACAGCTGCCTACAACGGCGAAACTTCACCGCGTTTCTTGATCGAGTCCAGCAGTGTTCGCGAGCCTGCGACGAGGAAGCCATTTCACAATCCAGTATAGCGGAAACGCCTAGAGCAACTCACGAAAAACCGTGCCCGTTTCTGCCTCGTGGGAATCGGCTATTGAAGTCCGAAACGCACTCTTCGCGGGCACGAAATAGAGCATTCTGCTCTAGTGGAATGACCACTTTGGCTATGTCGGTTCCTTCTGGCAATACCGCACTGGTGGCCGAGGCGGCAGCATTCGGCGTGACGGTTCTCAACTCGTTTGGATAAGGCATCGGACGCACGCAAGTTGTATACTGAGACTCACGTTTCGCGAAATGAACATGCACCGCATCCATTCGCCTTCAGGGGATGAACGACCATGCCAAAGTTATCTGTTGCGATGCTTCTGACGACGGGGTTCGCAACGTGTCTTGTTGGTTTGGCCGCTGCGGCAGAAACTGCGAAGCTGGAAGTGTCCCGTGCTGTCGACCGTCCGTCTCTTCCTGACTTTCAGTACGCCAAAGGCTACCGGTCGGGCATCACGCATGACTTGAAGGACAACGGCATCTTTTGGTCCGTCGTTTCCAATCGTACGCATCCCGACAAGCGGGATACCGAAGGGGACATCGTAGTCTTGGCGGACGGTTCATTACTGTTGGCCTGGAGCGACTTCTACACAGAAGGCTGGCACGACGGATCACCGTGCCGCATTTCGCTGCGGCGATCGAAGGACGGTGGACGTTCTTGGACGCCGATCGACGTGCTTCAAGAACAAGTGGGTTCCAACGTGATGTCCGTGAGCCTGTACCGCTGTAGCAGCGGCACCGTGCTGTTTACATTTTTCTGCAAGAATGGACCCGACGGTTCTGTGCATTACGTGCGGCGATCGACGGACGACGGCAAGACGTTCGGCAAGCCGATCATTGCCAACGTCGGCCATTCGCGCCGGGTCGCCAACAACGATCGTTTTCTCGAGCTGATCGACCCACAGAACGATCATGGAGATCGCGGAAGGATCATTCTCGCCTGTCGGGACTACCCCGGACGCAAAGGGGTGATGGTTTATTCCGACGACGACGGAGTCACCTGGCAAGCCGGGGCCAATGTTCCCGTGCGTTCCGACTGGGGCGGTCAAAACTTTAATGAGCCGGGAATTGTGGAACTCTCCGACGGCCGATTCTGGATGTATGGCCGCACAACAATGGGATTCCACGCCCAGGCTTGGTCAAAAGACCGGGGGATGACCTGGTCGCGGCCCGAGCCGATGTCGTTGTTGGGTCCCTGTTCACCACAGACGGGCGAGACCGTTCCCGAATCGGCTTACACCAAGAAGATGGGATGGGCGGGCGACATCTTGTTCACATTTCCGAATCATGACTTCGAAAAGTATCCCCGCAAGTACGAGTACACGGCTCGCAACCCGCTCGATGCGGCGATCTCTCGCGACGGCTGTGCGAGTTGGGAACACGTTCGAACGATCGAAGCCGATCCAACCGTGCAATACGGTTACACCAGCGTCACCTTTCTCGATGATGACGAGGTGGGAATGCGGGTCCTACTCACAACGCACGTCCAACCGACGCCCGGGCACGAACATCGACCGCATGACCTGAAATTCATTTCCGTTCCGCTGAAATGGTTTTACGAGAAAGTGGACAATCCTCAACAAGGGATTGATTTCGCAAATGAACTTCGCCATACGGAGTGGAATGCGTCAAGAAAACTCCCTCCGAACTAGAACGTTGTGTGCAACTGTATTTCTCACGAGACGAAAACTTGAATGCGCGAACTGGCCCGGCCAACTCACGTTTCTCAATCACGACGTAAAACCGCTCCGTTCCGACACGACTCATGCAATGAGTGATTTCATACCGTTCTTTGGAATTGCCCAGAGTACACCATGCCGGAGTGCACCCTATCTGGTGAAAGCGATGAACTCATGAAAACGCTCGCTATTTCTAGACGTGATTGGTTGAAATCGACCTGTGCGCTGGGATTGTCCGCAACAGCATCCGATCTCATCTCGAGTCCGGTGTCAGCCCAGTCCAACGAGGCACAGACGCCGATTAATGTTGGTTCACGCAAGCAGCTGTTTATCGACAACAGTTTGATCGAAGCGAACCGCGATGTGACCCTAACAATGAATCCGCCGCAGCGTGATGGCCGTGTTCTGATTGCGCCGGACGCAACGTGGGAGCAAGGCGCATCAATCGCCGTCTATTCGAGCGTGTTGAAGGAGAACGGACGCATTCGAGTTTGGTACGACCTGATCCGTCCCACCGGTCCGGGTCCCTACGACCACACCCGGCGCGTCTGCTATGCGGAATCGACCGATGGACTGCAGTTCAAGAAACCGATTCTCAATTTGCACGAAGTGAACGGTGACAAGAAGAACAATGTCGTCCTTCCCGGCGTTATCGGCGGATGCGCGGTCTGGATCGACCCACGAGCGCCGACTGAACATCGCTATAAGACGCAAACCAAAGTCTATCCCACCGGTCAATTTCACATGCACAGTTCACCAGACGGGCTGCGTTGGAAGAAGTTCGCTCGTCTCGATCCGGGGCCCGGTGGCTGGGATACTCAGAGCATCGTTTTCTGGGATGCCAGAATCGAACGTTATGTTCTCTATACGCGTCGCTGGGTGCGACTGAAACCCAAAGCCGCAAGTTACAGAACAGTGCGGCGTTTGGAATCGGATGACCTGATTTCCTGGGAGAAGGAATCCGTGGTGATGCAGGCGGACGATGTCGATTTATCGACGCACTCCACTGGGACTGATCAACCCCCCGTCGATTACTACGGCGCCGACGTTTTCCAATATCCAGCCGCCCAAGACGCGTACCTGATGCTTGCCCAGCCTTTTTGGCATTGGCGGGAGAGAAAACCGCTGAAAGGACTGGGGCCCTCCTCGTTCGACGTGCGATTGGCCGTCAGCCGCGACGGTAAGGCGTTTCAGCTCGCATCTCGGCAGCCCTTCATGCCGAATGGTCCGGCTGGCCGATTCGATTCCCGATACGTGTGGGCCATGCCGCATCCGATTCCCATGGGAGACGAGTTGTGGATATACTACGTCGGCTCCAATCGCGACCACGACGGGAACATCGACCCGGTTTCGGGCGAGAAGCACTTGACCGGCATCAGCCGCGCCGTCCTTCGTCGCGACGGATTCGTCTCTGCCGATGCCAATCGGCGGGGCGGGCAGTTTACGACTCCACCAATCCGCTTCGAAGGAAATCGATTGGAAATCAATGCCGTCACAACCTCTCGCGGAAGCATCCGCGTCGAGGTTCAAGACGCGTTTGGAACAGCAATCGACGGTTTTGCGATCTCGAATGCCGACGTCATCGCCGGCGATCATGTTCGAAAAGTCGTGACATGGGACGGATCACGCGACGTCAAATCACTGATGGGCAAGCCGGTACGTCTGCGCTTCGTCATGAATGACGCGAAACTCTTTGCGTTTCAGTTTGTCGATGATGCATAATATCGAGCGACGTCCGGCGCAGCCCTCTTCGCTCTGGCGGCTCGCTGGGGTCGACGACAGACAGCAATTTGCCGTAGGAGCACGACATGAGAATTACGCGGTTGCAACGCCTGGCGATGTTGTTCGTTCTGACGGCAGCGGCTTGCCATTCCACGCCGACTGCGGCCGACGACTCCCCGGCGCGCCACTGGCCGCCTCGGGTGATCTTTAACAGCGACGGTGCCTCCACGACGCTGTACCGGTTTCCGGTCCCCATCACCGACGAACAGTGTTCACAAACAGTGGCCCAATTGAACGGAACGCCCGTCGATGTGTTTTCCATGTCGATCGGTACGGGCGGGAGCGTGTTTTGGGACAGCCGGCACGGTCATATCTACGGTGAGGGCGTTAAGAATTGGACGATCCAGCCGGGGGCTGAGAAACTTTTGGCTGCGCTACGCAAGAACATGAGCAACGAATCCAGTCTCCGTGCCCGAGGCATCGATCTCACGCGGTTGCGATTGGAGAAAGCGCACGGTCAAGACATGCTGTTTCTGGCCAGCATCCGCATGAACGATTCCCACGAAGACGACGAAGGAAGATTCTGGTTTGGCCGGGATGACTTCAAGATCGGCCGGCCCGAACTGTTGCTCGGCTCGCCCTCTCCCAAATGGAATGCCGCCACGCGGGACTGCAACTTTTCTTGGGGCTACAACTACGCACGTTCCGAGGTGCGCGAGAGGCGACGCAAGCTGGTCGAAGAAATCTGCACGCGGTACGACGTCGACGGCGTTGAACTCGATTTCATGCGCTCTCCCGTTTACTTCAAGAAGGGTGAAATCTTCAAGAACATCCCCAACATGACCGAGATGATCGCCGGCATTCGCCAAACGATGGACCGCCTAGCCGACGCCAAAGGGAAGAAGTTGCATCTGGTCGTGCGTGTTCCGCCGCGAATCGGGACGGCTCTCGAACTGGGGCTCGATACCGAAACCTGGATCAAGGATCGGTTGGTTGACGTCGTCGTACCGATGAGTGCGGGGTACTTAGATAGCGAAGCCGAGATCGAAGGGTTCGTGAAAGCCGCCGATGGAACGGGCACTCTTATCTACGGCGGAATCGAGCCGGCGACCCGATCGCGTGGTCCGGGTTCTCCGTTCGACTTGTGTCGCGCCGTTGCCTTTTCAGCCTACGCGGAGGGGGCTCAGGGAATCTATCTCTTCAATTACGACGCTCACAACCATAACCGAAGGGGCGTCTACAACGAGGAGGAACGTCGGTTTCTCCACGCGATCGAAAGCGCCGACCGACTTCGCTGGATGGACAAGACCTACTTCGTCACCCCGCAGATGGGATCGGGCACCGGTGGCGATCCGCTGCGACAACTTCCCCGGCGACTCGCGCTCATCGGCCGTGGAGCCGGCGCCGCGCATGATGTGACGTTCAAATTCTACGACGACATCGAAAGCGCTCGAGCCGACGGCAGGCTCAAGAGCGTTCGACTGCGTATGAAAATTGTGAACATCGGTTCCGATTGGAATCGGCTGCGTGTGAATTTGAATTCAAAGCGACTGCCTAACGATCGGCTCGTTCGGAAAGGCGGATTCATAACGTTCGATGATCCTCCCCTCGTGCGAGGTTTGAATTCACTACTCGTGCTACTCGAGGGAAGCGAAAATCCAGCCAGCCCAGATAGCTGGCCTGAATTACAACTGGTCGAAGCCGCTGTGCATTACCAAGACGATCGTTGATGTTCAGTGGTATCAGCGCGATCAATACTCGTGCCAATCGTTTCCTTAGTTTCCACCTCGCTCGCCTCTCTCATTCGTCGACGGCGCGAATACGCGTCCCGCTCTCCGCAGACAGCCCAGTGAATCCATGAGATTCGGCGTTTTTTCGCGAAATTGCGCAAATAGATGCCGCCCGATGGGGCTCTGTTTCAATGGGGAGACCGATGGGTTCGCCGGTCGGCGATGATCCTGACTCCCGCATTTTCGGCGTCGTCATACCTACTGTTGGGTTTACTAATCGATGATACGCGCAAGTGGAGGTGAAGGTATGTTCAGAAAAAGGCGAGCCAGGCATGGCTTTACACTGATTGAACTTCTGGTCGTGATCGCCATCATTGGGATCTTGGTGGCCTTGCTGCTTCCAGCGGTCCAACAAGCGCGGGAGGCGGCTCGACGAACAACCTGCAAGAACCACCTTAAGCAGCTTGCTCTGGGGCTTCACGAGTACCACGAAACGATGCGTGTATTTCCACCGGGATACGTCTCGGGAATCCCCATCGGCACACCAAACTGGTGCCGCGCCGGAGACCCTGGCGTTGGGGCCTTTCCCGCCTTAACGTTTGCTCAAGCCCCCTGGACGGTGCTGGTCCTGCCGTGGGTCGATCAAGGCAGCATCCACAACGCGTTCGACTTCGATCTTGCGTTCGCATCAGTGGATTTGAGCGTCCCGTCGCCAAACAGTGACCAGCTCCAAGCGATGCCAATCTATCAATGCCCCTCTGACCCCGACTATTCGATTAGTACCAATAAGCTGTTGACCAGCTATGTTGGTGTCCAGGGAGGCGGAGTTGAGGACTGTGTGAACAGTTCCGGGTCCGGCGCGCCGAGACGGTTCTTTAACAGCGGCATTTTGTACCACAGTTCAGCCACGCGAATCGCCGACGTTTTGGACGGCACGTCGAATGTGTTCCTGTTGGGCGAATCACGGTATCAGGCGCCGCAGGCCAGTTGGGCTACGAGTGCCAAAAACGATAACGCGTGTCTTCCCGGCGTGATCAGCGGCGCGCAGGAGCAGATTAACCTGTACGACACCCGCGGCCTTTCGTTTTTGACCGCCGGTTTTAGCAGTCACCATACAACCGGGTGCCATTTTGCGATGGCGGATGGCACGGTCCGTTTCTTCCCCGAGACGATCAACCTCGACGTCTACCAGCAACTCGGGCAGCGGGACGACTCACTGCCTCTCGGAGGACTCGAGCTGTGAGTCGTTTCCGCATGACTTGGCGGCGACTCGCCTTCAATATCGCGGCTGTCGTATTGATGTCCGGCTGTGGCAGCGATGAAGGTCCGACGCGATACACGGTCTCCGGCGTCGTCACGTACGACGGAGCGCCGGTTCCGGCGGGATTCATCATCTTCGAGCCGGACGCGGCTCGCGGCAACAAGGGGCCCGGCGGCGGTGCAGAGATTCGTGATGGCCGGTTTACGACACCACGCAACAAAGGCACGCTCGGCGGGCCATACATCGTGAAAATTGACGGGTTTGATGGGGTGGACGTTGAATCCGACCTCGGTGGCGTTGACCCAAATGGGACGGTGCTGTTTGCCCGATACCAAATAACAATTCAGCTTCCCAAAGAGGACACGGCGCAAGACTTCCTTGTTCCAGTCCCTTCGGATTGACACGTTGACAACTGCCACCTGTAAGGAGAATCACGCTGGCCCAGGCTCCCCCGGGAAACGCAAGACGCACCTAGAGCGCATTCGACATACGTGTAGCGGGTTCTGGCGGCGTAGAGACGATATTTAAAGACTAAAAATCGTCCGATCGCCGCCACAGTCATCCCGAACGGGATCTAGTGTTGCGTCAAGTATCAATTCTTGGGTCGAGTGCGTACTGCGTGAGCACGAATCCGGCAGGGTTTCGTGCGGAATTGCGACACCGCGACCCGAAACAAAGCCCTTGAAAGGGCACTAGGATTTGGCAACAGCGACCAGCTGAAAACTCGGTTGTCGTGGAGCCGCGGTGGTTTCACAACTCGTCGGTTGTGGAATCGGTCTTAGTCCTGGCAACAATCAATGATAGGTGTTTGCATTTTCCGGCCACCGAAGGAAAAATGAAGCCGCGTGATGTCATTCATTATCTGCCGCAAAAAACTACTCCTTTAGGAAGCATGATGGTCGGGACATCGCGAGATCTCCCAAATTCAGCGTTCGAACGGCTCACCGATCTCAGAGATCCTTACTGAGTTCGGGCCACGCGATTGTTGACGTGTGTTGAGCCGAATGCAGAATGGAGGCAACGGTTGGACAAATGAATGAGCACATCCAGCCAGACGGCACGACACTCGAGCAATTCCGGTCGTACTTGCAACTTCTCGCGCGGGTTCAGATGTCGACGCGGTTGCGCCGGAAGCTGGGTGTGTCAGACATTGTGCAACAAACTCTCATGCAGGCCCATCGCGCCAAGGACCAGTTTGGCGGTGCCGATACCGGAACTCTGGCGGCTTGGTTGCGTCGGATTCTGGCACGGAACCTGACCCACGCGACACGCGATTTCTCACGCGCCAAGAGAGATGTTTCCCGAGAGCGCTCGCTCGAAGCCGCATTGGCCGATTCCTCCATTCAGCTTGGGGCCTGGTTAGATGCCAAAGAGCCGTCGCCAAGTCAGCACGCCGAGCGGAATGAGCAAATCCTTCGTCTGGCGGCGTCCATTGAGAAATTACCGGAAGCACAACGCGAAGCGATCGTGCTGCAATACTGGCACGGTTGGTCGCTCGCCCAGATCGGCGAGCATCTCGACCGCACGCCAGCCGCCATCGCGGGACTCCTGCATCGTGGCCTCAAGACATTACGTGCAGAGATTCAGGATCAGGACAGGTCATGAACAATTCACATGATGCGAATGCGTCACGACAAGATCGTCTGAACCTGATCATTGCCGAATATCTGGATGCGCTCCAGTCCGGTCGCGTTCTTGACAGACAGGAATTGATCGACAACAACCGCGATCTGGCTGATGAGTTGAGAGCCTTCTTGAAGGGTCACGACACGATTAGCGAACTCCGCAATCAGACGTTTCTTCAACATTGGAAGAATACGTAGTCTCGACGTGCCTGACGTTCTGCCGCGATTGGCCTGGACTTCCGGCGATGTGTGACGGCATCTTTACTTTCGCGGGCGCATTATCCGTGCGCACCACCAGCCGTCTGATGCGACGCCGGATCACATCGTGAAGGCCTGTTCACAATCAACACTGGTCTGCCACGGCGGTATGTTGCACGAAAACGGCATCACGGCAATAATCGAGATGGCCTGAGGCTTGTACCCCATGATGACGGACCAGACCGACTCGTAAAACGTGGATTCGATCGTGAGCCACTCGGGGAACGGCGGGCGTTCCCGCCAGGACAGCTTGAACCAGGTGATTGCCGGCTACTTGGAGGCGCTCCAGTCTGGACGTGCTCCCGACCGCGCGGAGTTTCTCAAGAGGCACGCGGAGTTCTCCACAGAATTGGAGTTGTTTTTTGCCAACCACGATCAGATGAGGCGCTTGGCCGGCTCCGCGCCGCCTGCCCGACCCTCCACTCCCGAGCGATTGTCGTCGACCGATCTCAAGCAGTTTCTTCACATTCTGTCGGACAGCAATCTTCTCTCCAGCGATCAGTTGGCCGCCGTGAGTGGCCGATCGGGGTATAACGGCGCGGCGATCACGACGCAGGACGTCGGCGAACGACTGATTGAACAAGGGCTCCTCACGCGTTGGCAGATCCAAATGCTGCTGGCCGGACGGAATGCATTCTTCCTTGGGAAATACAAATTATTGGAAGTTCTCGGGCATGGCGGCATGGGGGCCGTATTCAAAGCCGAACATACGATTTTGCGGCGCATGGTTGCGATCAAGATTCTCGCACCCGACCTCATGAAAGCCCCCGAAGCGGTCGCCCGATTTCGTCACGAGGCGCGTGCGGTTGCCGCCCTCAGCCATCCGAACATTGTTTCCGGCTACGACGCGGATTACGTGGGAGAGACGCACTTCCTCGTCATGGAGTACGTCGAAGGACTCGACTTGGAGTCGTGGTTCACCGAATACAAGGGACGCGCGATTCCCGTTGGAGTCGTATGTGAATTCGTCCGACAAGCGGCGCTGGGACTCCAACATGCTCATGAACGAGGGATGGTCCATCGCGACGTAAAGCCGGCGAATATTCTTCTGACTCAAGACTCACGCGACGAGCCTCCGGTCGTGAAGATCCTCGACTTGGGGCTGTCGCGATTCGTAAGTGAATCGGTGGAAGATTCCAGTCTGACGCGCACCGGTCAGATCATGGGTACGCCGGAGTATATTTCACCGGAGCAAGCTCGGAATACGCGGCAAGCCGACATCCGTAGCGATATCTACAGTCTCGGTTGCACACTCTTCCGTCTACTGGCGGGACGCCCTCCGTTTGATGCCATCAACGCCGTCGAGAGTATCACGGCGCGCGTCACTGAAGAGCCGCCGCGCCTCTGCACGGTGCGATCGGATGTCTCGGACGAACTTGATGCCGTCGTCGCCCGCATGATGGCGCGGCTTCCGGAGAATCGGTACCAGACGCCGGCTGAGGTTGCCGACGCTCTGGCCCCGTTTACAACGGACTCAGCAAAAATCTCGATTTTTCCTAACGATGAGGAATCGTCGCCCGGCGCGAGACGTGTTTCACCAGAAACGTCGCCAGAGTCTTTGTCCGTTGAAACTAAGGATGTTGCCTGGGAGGCGACGGATCTGGAGCTCGACAAATACCTCAGCCATCTGTCAACCCACACGTCCGCTGTGGACGGCGCGGACGCGGCTGTCCCATCGCACACAAGTGCGCCATTCGATACGCCATCGACACCTGAGAATCACTTTTTGCGATCGATTGACTCGTCGAATGAAAGGGGGCAGGAGTCCCAGAAACGAGAACCGTCTGCAAAACGCATCATCAGAACGATCTGCGTCGTCGCCGCCCTCCTGATCGGAGTCGTCTACTTTTTTGTGTCGAGATCTACTGAGTTCGGCCTGGTCGTCGGCGGCGAGGAGAACCAGGCTCCGATCGATGGCGACGACCGGCGTGTCGCGCTCACAGCTTCGACGAGCGTTACGAACCAGACCGCCGCCGATAAGGCTCGCGCGAATTCTGCTGACGCGCTCTACGATGGTGAAGTTCTCCGGTTCGAAGGACACACGGCTCCTGTGAACGCGATTGCGATCTCTGGAGACGGGCGATACGTCCTGTCTTGCGCCAAAGACGAAACGATTCGATTGTGGGACGCCGCCACCGGAGGCGAAATCCGGCAGCTTGCCGGTCACGAGGGTTATATTACGTGCCTGGCCATCTCTCCCGATAGCCGCCACGGGCTCACGGGAAGCTGGGACACGACCGCGCGGTTGTGGGACTTGGAAACCGGTGCAACAGTTCGACAGTTCGTAGGACATCAAGACCGGGTTCAAGCCGTGGCCTTTTCAGAGGACATGAAACACGTTCTCTCGTCGAGCTATGACCGGACGATGCGACTATGGGATTTCGAAACCGGAAAAGAAATCCAATCTTTCTATCACGAATTTGGTGAGAAACCGCTCGAGATTCGGGCCGTCCTGTTTTCTCACGACGCGACGATGTTCTTTTCGGGGTGCGAAGATGGGTCGATTCGAGTGTGGAATCGAGAATCTGAGAAAGAAGTCCGGCGTTTTGCGCCCGGACACGAGAGAGTCGTCAACTGCATGGTTCTTTCGCCCGACGGTCGTTCTCTACTGTCTGCCAGCACCGATTCGACACTGCATCACTGGGACATCGCCAGCGGCACAAGCATGTGCGTGTCCCATGGTTACTGGGAAACCGTTCCCGTTGTCACCGCTGCATTCAGTCCCGATGGTCGCCAGTTTGTATCTGGAGCACACGACGTGTCGCTTCGCTTCTGGGACTCTAAGACGTGCAACGAAATTCACAGACTCAACGCCAAGACGAGTTGTTTTATCAGGGTAGCCTTCGCGCCTGATGGCCAACACGTTCTTTCGGCTGGCGGATTCTCCTTAGAGGAGATGCGTCCAGACGGCGACTATGCGCTTCATCTTTGGCGCGTGCCAGCACATTAGATCCCGTTCGGGATATCTGTGGCGGCTATCGGACGATTTTTGGTCTTTGAATATCGTCCCTACGCCGCCCGAACCCGCTACACCTATTTCGAATGCGCTCTAACCCCGTTCTACACACGCAGTGAACGTAGGGTCGATGCTGTGATCGAGGTGATCGCGTGCTCAGAACATGAGTCGGCTCGGCCCTCATTCCGTCTAATCTCTCGTCTCTCCGCGGCGTGCCTGTTACCATGTGGTATGGAGCGTCGAAAAATCGAAGTCCAATTGGTGCGGAGAATGGGATGAAGGCGGCACAGCGTACGAAGATGATACTCAGCTTGACGGCGCTTTGCGTTGTCGTCGTTTCTGCGGGCTCGGTATCACGTCTCGCAGCCGGAGACCGCAGTACCAAATCCGTCGACTTCTCGCGCGACATTCTTCCAGTGCTTTCCAATAAATGTTTCGTTTGCCACGGCCCCGACGGCGAAGAAAGTGAGGTCCTGCGACTCGATTCGTTCGTAGCAGCGACGCGCGACCTAGGCGGACATCGGGCCATCGATACCGGCGCACTAGAAAAAAGTGAGATCCTCGTTCGCATCCACTCCGACTCCGAACCCATGCCGCCGGCTGACGCTGAGAAACAGCTCAGCTCGCAAGAACGCGAACTCTTAGGGCGCTGGATTCGGCAGGGCGGCAAATACGCTCAGCACTGGGCGTTCATTCCACCCCACAAGGAACCACCGACCGACGGTAGCGCCGCTGCCAAAAGTGAAATGATCGATCGATTCGTCGAAGCACGCTTGCGGGACGCGGGCGTAGCATTTGCACCCATGGCCGACCGGGCCACGTTGGCGCGCCGCGCCGCCCTCGTGCTAACCGGCTTGCCGCCCGATCCAGGGCAATTGGCCGTTTTTCTCACAGACCGTCGCGCGGGTGCCTACGAGCGATTGGTTGACGAGTTGCTGGCCAGTCCTCGTTACGGAGAGCATCAAGCGCGGTATTGGCTGGATGCTGTCAGATATGGCGACACGCACGGTCTTCATTTGGACAATCGTCGCGGCATCTACCCGTACCGCGACTGGGTCGTGCATGCGTTGAACGGGAATCTGCCATTGGATGACTTCATTGCGTGGCAGATTGCCGGTGATTTGCTGCCGAATTCGACGCTCGAACAACGCGTTGCCACTGGTTTTGTGCGCATGAACCCAACCACTGGTGAGGGAGGTGCCATTCCTGAGGAATTCCAAGCGAAAAACAATTTCGACCGCGTTGAGACGCTGGGAACCGTATTCTTGGGAATGTCATTGACCTGTGCTCGCTGCCATACACACAAATACGACCCCATTCCGCAAGCCGAGTACTACCGCCTGCTCGCATATTTCAACAGCACGGCCGAACATTCGATGGACGGCAACAAATACGAATACGGACCCGTTGTCAAAGCACCTGCCAGCGTGAACGCGTGGTTGGAGTGGGACGAGCTGGAGGCCGCACGAGACACGCTCTTGGCCGAAGCGACACGCGGACTGAAAAAACGTGACGACATCGAGTCGTCCGAAGCAAAGACATGGGAAGAGGCGAACGCGCACGAACGTTTGACAATCGTGGCTGATCCCGAGGGCTCATTCGCAAACCAGAAACACCACAAGCAGGCGGTCGCGCTGACGAAACGGATCACAGATGCACAGAGCGCATTCACCATCACACTCGTTGCCCAAGACTTGCCCGAACCTCGTACGACACAAGTCTTAGCGCGGGGCGAGTACAACTCACCGACCGGTGATCCACTCGAACCGGGCGTCGTGACCGTCATGGGTGCCCTACCGAAGGATGCGCCGCAGAATAGGCTCGGACTGGCGCGATGGCTTACCGCGCGCGAACACCCACTCGTTGCTCGGGTGCTGATCAATCGTGTCTGGCAACGCACATTTGGCAATGGACTCGTGCGCACGCCCGAGGACTTTGGTCTACAGGGTCAACAACCGACTCACGCCAAGCTCTTGGACTGGCTTGCGGTGGAGCTACACGACAGTGGCTGGGATCTCAAACACATGTTGCGACTCATGGTGACGAGCCGAACGTTTCGCCAGAGCTCGGCTCTGCGCCACGATGTCGACGACGCGGACAATCGACTCTTAGCGCGAGGTCCGAGTCACCGGCTGGATGCCGAAGTCATCCGCGATATCGCGTTGTGGGCAGGTGGACTTCTTGAATCGCACATGGGTGGCGAAGGGGTCAAACCGTACCAACCCCAGGGGCTTTGGTCCGCCCTCATGCACCCGGGCAGCAACACCAAACTCTATGTTCAGGACGAGGGTCAGAAGCTGTACCGCCGGAGCTTGTATGTCTATTGGAAGCGGACCAGCCCGCACCCGATGATGACGTTGTTTGACGCACCAAGCCGTGAGTCAAGTTGCGTCAAGCGGTCTCGGACGAATTCGTCGCTACAGTCGCTCGGGCTGCTGAACGAAACCCAGCGTGTGGAAATGTCGCGAATGATGGCCGAACGCCTGTTGCGCGAGGCCGAAGATGATAGTGAGCGCCTCGATTTGTTATTCAATTTGTTGGCATCCCGGAAGCCCACGGAAAACGAGCGGGCGACGTGCACGAAGTTGCTAAAGTCGATGCGAGAACGCTACGCCGCCGCGAAAGAGGACGCCGTCGCCTTGCTGAGTATTGGCGACGCTCCACGTGATCCGAAGCTGAACCCGGCGGAGCACGCAACTTGGGCGCAATTGTGCATCACCGTGTTGGCGAGCGACCTGGCCATCTCGCTTTATTGAATCACGCTTTTGAAACTGAAGGTTTCACCTTGAACAATTCCAACCCTTTCGCTGAACACGAACTGAATGTGACTCGCCGGCAGCTCTTCGGCCGCAGTGCGTTGGGGCTGGGTACTGCCGCGATGGCCGGCCTACTTGGCTCCGATCTTCTCGCCGAAGACGTTGGCTTAAAAACAGGGCTGCACCATCCGGCCAAGGCCAAACGCGTGATCTACCTGTTCATGAGCGGCGGCCCGAGTCACCACGACCTCTGGGACTACAAGCCGAAGATGCGGGATATGTTTGGCAAGCCATTGCCGGATCACATTCGCGACGGCCAACGCATCACGGGAATGACGGCCGGCCAGAAAACGTTGCCCGTGTGTCCGTCCAAGTACAAGTTCACGAAACGCGACAACAACGACAGCGGAGTGTGGGTCAGCGAACTTCTGCCACATACGGCCGACGTCGTCGAAGACCTCTGTATCGTTCATAGCACGTTTACGGAGGCGATCAATCACGACCCGGCGATCACGTACATTCAGACCGGCAGCCAAATTCCAGGACGCCCCAGCTTGGGCGCCTGGCTGAGTTATGGTCTCGGCAGCATGAACGAAAACCTGCCCGGTTACGTTGTCATGCACGCCAAGACGAGTTTCGCAGAGCAGAGCCTGTTCAGCCGCCTATGGGGAACCGGTTTCTTACCGTCGGATCATCAAGGCATCTTGTTGCGCAGCCAAGGTGACCCCGTGCTCTACTTAAACAATCCTGCGGGTGTGACCCGTGAAGATCGACGACGGCAGCTTGACGCGCTCGCCGCTCTCAACCAGGAGCAGCACAAACAGTTTGCCGACCCCGAAATCCTCGCTCGCGTCAAGCAGCACGAAATGGCTTTCCGGATGCAAGCGTCCGTTCCTGAACTGATGGACCTGACCCAAGAGAGCGACGCAACATTCGAGCTGTATGGTGAAGAAGCCCGTCAGCCGGGCACGTTCGCTGCTTGTTGCCTCAATGCCCGACGGCTCGCCGAACGCGGCGTCCGTAACATTCAAATCTTCCATCGCGGTTGGGACGCCCATGGCAATCTGCCGAAGGAGCACGAGTCTCAGTGCAAGGACGTCGACCGCGGATGTGCGGCCTTAATCAAAGATCTCAAACGTCTCGGTATGCTCGACGAAACGTTGGTCGTCTGGGGCGGCGAGTTCGGGCGAACCGCCTATTGTCAGGGCGGCTTAACGAAAGAAAACTACGGTCGTGACCATCACCCGCGGTGTTTTTCCGTGTGGCTGGCTGGTGGAGGCGTCAAGGCGGGAATCACCTACGGCCGGACGGACGACTACGGCTACAACATCGCAGACGAGAACGGAAACCCGATCAAGCCGCAACCGAGTAAGGAGCACTGGACGCCCGGCACAATGCACATCCACGACCTGAACGCAACAATATTGCACCTGTTGGGAATCGATCACAGGCGGTTGACCTATCGCTATCAAGGTCGCGACTTTCGTCTGACCGACGTTCATGGCCATGTCGTGCACGACATCATCACATGAACCGGCCGCGCGCCGCGCGAACCACCACAACCAGGTTTTGCGAGGGCTTCTAGAGCATTCTGCTCTAGTTGGATGGCACCAGTCCGACACGGCGACTTTGCGATGAGACGAATCGCCGCTGCGGGTCGACCCGATGCTTGATCGCCAGAAATTTATCGAGCCGTGGGTACATCTCTGAAAAGGCGGCAGATGTGGTCATGGCATCTTTGGCCAGGTAAAGCCGACCCCCGTGCTTGAGCAGGACTTCATCAAGTGCGCCGGTCAGCTCTTCGAGCGATGTGCCCGTGTTGGGGAAATCGAGAGCCAGTGTGAATCCCGAATCGAGGAAGGAGAGCAGGCCCGAACTGGCCGGACCACAGCTCTTGAGCACACCAAGAAACGCCGGCACTCGACTGCGGCCGACGTTTTCCATCAGTTCGACGAGACCGCGGCGAGCGGTTTCGCGCGGAAAAAACGCCTGATATTGGATGAATTCGCGACGGCCATACATCCGGTTCCAGTTCCGGACAGCATCGAGCGGGTAAAAGAACGAGTCATAGTCGACCAACTGCTGACCGTCTTTGTGCCGGGAGTAATACAGCCGGTTGAGCAGCCGGTTGTTCCAACGATTCATGACGAAGTTGGGCAGCATGCAGGGAATCGGCTTCTCGATCCGCCGTGGAACGTCAAACGGCTGCTTTCGGTGTTTCTGTGGCAGCCGGCCAACCGGTGCGTCATTGGCCAGCATAACAACGCTACGCCCCAGCGACGTGCCATCGGCGAGACAGTCGACCCATGCCACCGAATAACGATATTCACTCTCGTTGTTGGCGAGAGTCTCGATCGCCACGTCGAGGTCGCGCGTGCGGCGATACTCGACCTCGCAATACGCACTTTCCGTCTTCACCAGTTGAATGCGGGCACTGACGATCACACCCGTCAGACCCATGCCACCAATCGTTGCCTGAAACAACTCGGAGTTCGCGCCTGGCGAACACTCGACGATCTCCCCCGTAGCCGTCATCAATTTGAGATCGAGAACGAATCGGCCGAATGAACCGTCGACGTGGTGGTTCTTGCCGTGAACGTCCGCCGCGATGGCGCCTCCTATGGTGACGAATCGCGTGCCCGGCGTTGTGGGAAGAAACCAGCCTCGCGGCAGCAGTCGGCGTATGATCTCGTCGAGCGATACACCGCTTTCACATTCGAGTACACCGGTGTTTTCGTCGAAAGAGATCACCCGATCGAGTCGCGTCTGAACGATCACGCCGCCGTCCCGGAATTCAGAATTGAAGTCAAAAGTCCGGCGTGCACAGTCATTGCAGACGCGCTACGACCGTGTCCGTACGCGGGGGATAGCACGCTTGCCACAGAACGGTTACTATGATATCGATCGGTTCCCATCACGTCCGCAGAGGACCTATTATGGAATAGCGATTTCATTTGGGACGATCTCAAGGTGTTCTGCCGGCCGAGTCGCGCGAGCTTCCGGGGTTCGCGCCACGACTGTGATGAGGACAGTGCGCAACTTTTGTCAGACTGCCGATGAGATCCTGTATCGATCAGCTATCCGGAATGCTTCCCACAACGATCACGGAGAATGCAAGTGCGCGATCTTCTCGAGTCCACGCCCGCCCCATCGGCCTGCGGTTTGATTCCGGGTCGTCGGCTGTCCGCTGGACATTCGATTCTCCTGGTGGTCGTGTTCTCGCTGAGTTGCTCGCAGGACGAGGTGCCGAAGACTGCTTCGAGTACGTCGATTCCGGAACTTGGACTCCAAGAGGTCGTCACTGATGAGTTGCAGTGGGATGAGCCTCTAGCGGAGACGAATTTGATCGTGATCATTAGCGACACGATGCGTCGAGACCGGATCGGGATTTACGGCGGACCCGCACGCACTCCCGCATTCGACGCCTTCGGCACGGCGAATCTCCTTTTCTCGGAGGCCTATTCTCAATCACCGTGGACAAAACCTTCCCTGGCGACGGCGTTCACTTCACTTTATCCCTCGCAGCACGGCGTTCTTCGCCATCCGCGAAAAGCAAGGAATGCCGCGGGACAGACAACACGGCGCCCGATCATGGAAGTGGACATCCTCAGCGCGAAACACACCACGCTGCCGGAAGTGCTTCAGGCAGCGGGTCTGCACACAGCGGGTTTTGTTGGCAATCCGTGGATTTCACGCGATTTTGGATTTGCGCAGGGGTTTGAAGTTTTCGATGATTCGTTTGCGAAATGGAATGTTCCCGGAGACGTCGTGAGCCGGGCCGGACTCACGTGGCTGCGATCGCTCAAAAAGGGGTCACGGTTTTTTCTCTATCTGCACTACATGGACTGCCATCAACCCTATCTTCCTCTCGATGCAGCCGATCTTGAATCACGCATCGGGGAATTGAATGGCGATCAAGGCCCCGTATCCAATGAGGTGGCCGCACAAATTGCAAGAATCGTCAAACTCAAACGCCCCGAGGGACGACCGGCAGGACCAAGTAACCTTCGTCCGAGCATCGGGCTGGTGAAGCATGCCTATGACCAGGGTGTCGAGCAGTTCGATCAGGCGCTGAAGCTATTCCTCGACGGTTTTCGATCTCACCCGGCGTACGAGCGCACGGCGATTGTCATTACGGCCGACCATGGGGAAGCGCTGTTCGATCGAGGTTACGGGAACCATGGCGACGGCCTGTACGACGACGAAGTGGCGATCCCCTTCGCAGCCCGCCTTCCCGGTGTTACGTCAAAAGTCGAACGCATCGATCGGTTGGTTGGACTGATCGACCTGCTACCCACAGTTTGCGATTATTTGCAGATCGCGGCACCGGACACGACCGCTGGAAAGAGCTGGCTCAAATCGCAATCATCAACGACGTCAACCAGACGCGCCTGTTTGGTCACTGAGGGAGTTGTGATCAAACACTTGAACCGGGCAATTCGAACCAAAACGTACAAACTCCTCTGGCAACCACAGGGTGGCCCCACCAGAAAACAGCACGTGCTGTTCAATATTCGCGAGGACCCCCAAGAGGAGCGCGACCTGCTCAGCCCGGAGTTTTACAGCGACGATGCGCAACAACTCGTCCAAGCGCTCTTGCAAGCCGGCCGCGACACCGTGCCCGAATACACGCCTTCCCCCACGCAGTTTGTGCCGGTCGGCGAAGACGTTCTCAGACGGCTTCGCTCGCTCGGTTATGTCGGCGGAGACGATGGCGCGTCCGACCGAGAATCCAAGCCGCCTGCGAGCGGCGACTTTTGACGCAGACTGTGGACCACTGGGAACCAGCCTGCGATCAGAGATTCCGATCGTAGTTCGGTTGCTTGTCGGCGGGCGGACTTTGGGTGAGGCAGATCGATTACGGTTACGTTGGGGTTCTTTCATGGGGATGAATGTTTCCAGTTCGCCGTAAAACCCGCGACGCATCAGTTCGGCGAAATGTGGCAGTCGCCCCTGTTTGACCATCGGCAGAATCATGTTCCACTCAAGTCCGTCGAGCCCCAAGACGACGATCGGATCGACGATCGGTCCCGCTGCATGAGCTTGGGACTCATTCGTTTTTTGAGCCTCTGACGTTCCTCGCCCCATAATCGGCGGCATTTATTTTTGCGCGAATCGTGTTGCTCTATCTCCAAGATACATACCACGTTCGGCTGCTGACAGCCGAGTGCGCCCGCTTGTGCTGACGACAAACGGTTCGCGGCCACGACCAATCAATGCAGCTCGTGGTCGAAGATATTGCCTCCGTGTCGTTGCAAAGCTGGAGTTCTTCTTGCTCATGCGTCGGTCATTGAGAACCTTGCGGCACCCCCTGCACACCGACACAGTGAAATCGAACGGAGAATCATGCGTCTTTCTTTGGTTACCCGGCGATCCCGTCATCGGAATGTTCTTCGGCCACAACATGCCCGTCAGTGGGCATTCGTACTAGAATTAGTCCTGAAACCCTCTGTTGGCTCAAAGGCACTCTTGCTACTCAGTTTCGTTGTCGCCCACAACCGCGTGTCAGGATGGGTGCTACCAGAGTGCCGGGCTCACTCGCCTTCTGGCGACGGTGAACTGTGAGAATTCGTCGAGAGACCTTTGCGGATCCACTCGTTGAGTCCGCCTTTGGCGCTGCGGACGTTGCGATAGCCCTTCGATTTGAGATAGAGCGTTGCATGCTTCGAGAATTTGCCAATGTTGCACACGGTGATCATCGGCGCATCACGGTCGTCCGGCAATTCGGCGACACGACCTGGCAACTCGTCCTGCGGAATATTGATCGAACCGGGAACGTGTGACTCCGCGAAATGCTCCGGAACGCGAATGTCGATCACGAGCGGTCGAGAGTCCGACTGAAGAACCTCATTGAGTTCGCTCACGCGTACCGTGTCGAAGGGGTTTTTGAGGTTCTCGATGAGGTCGGCCAGGAATTGGTCGTTCTTGCTGGGAGCGGTGTCCTTTGCTTCCGTGTCTGTTTGCGGAGCGAGGTCGGGAAAATGCCGAATGACGGACGAGGCGTACTTATAGATGTTGTCTGGGAAAATCACGACGACGATGTTTCCCGGCAAGTCGGGCACGAGCCGCAGCGCGCCGACCAATGCCATTCCCGAACTGGGCGCGGCGATGATGCTCTCCTCCCGGTTCAACCGAAGACACATGTCGTAGGCCTCCCGGTTGGTGACTTCGGTGTCGCCGTCGTATTCATCCGGGCGATACAGCTCTGTTTGCTGGAGTTGCCGGCGGCTTCGCGTGCCGGGGATGTCGTGCCCTTCTTCCGGGCAGACGCCCAGCACCTGAATAGCGGAGTTCTTTTCCTTGAGAAATCGCCCGGTTCCCGTGATGGTGCCACATGTTCCCAGTCCGGCGACGAAGTGCGTGACCCGTCCGTCCGTCTGTCGCCAGATTTCGGGCCCGGTCGTGCGGTAATGTGCCCCCGGATTGGCCTCGTTCACATATTGATCGAGGATTTCGACTTCATCTTGCGTCGCGGCTGTTTCTCGGGCTTTCGCGATGGCACCTTCCGGAGCGCCGGGTGCGGGACAGAGCGAATCATCCAGCTCGACGACGTCGGTTCCAAAGAATCGCAATACCGTACGCTTTTCAAGTGGAATCGCATTCGAGAGTGGTGTTTGAAGTGGGTATCCTTTGGCGTTGCCGATCATCGCCAATCCGAGCCCGGTGTTGCCGGATGTGGCTTCCACGAGCTTCTTGCCGGCCGAAAGGAGACCTCGCTCCTCAGCATCGCGAACGAGATTCGCCGCAACGCGATCCTTCACCGCCCCAAAAGGGTTGTACCATTCGAGCTTGGCAAACACTTGAGTGTGCTGAAACGGCACCACCTCGTTCAAGCGCACCAACGGCGTCGGGTTCTCCTCGTCGCAGAGAAGACCGAGGATGGAGTCATAGACGCGGAGAGAATGGTTGTTTGACATAATTCAGAAATATGATGGATAAGGAGAATTGCCGCAATGCCATCTGCAAAGCTCCTGCCTCGGGACATCTCGTGCGAGCATCGGTGAATGGTAGTGCATCTGTGATCGTACTGCGAACCAAAATGATCTGTTTTGGTCACGCGTCGGCCGTCATTCCTCGACACTGTCTGGAGTTTGAATCGATTTGAAGAAACGGCGTGCAACCTGGTTCACGAAACCTCCATTTCACGTTTGTTAGTAATTGTGAGAAGCGTTCGTCGTGCATCGTCGTTGTTAGCTGGCGGTCGGCTTAAATGGCATACGCTCGCAAGAATGCCAATCGATCATCGGATCCACGTGGGAATCGCGGCAGACGATTTGTCGAGATCCTGGGAATCTGCTACATTCTCGTGGAGCATTTCCCATACGACTCAGGCGGCTGTGGTTTTCGCTCTTCTGCCGATATCGGCGTCATTCTTCCCCGAAGGGAACCGTTTGTCATGAAGGCCAGCAACGATCTTTGGAAGCAGCGTCTTGAGGGTCGGATTCCGAAGCAACATGCTGAAGAAATCGACGTTTTCGAGACCGAGATCGACCTCCGCGCTCAAGACAAGGTCGACGAGAAAGTCTTCGCCGAGACGCGGTTGCGACGCGGAGTGTATGGCCAACGGTATGACAATGGACAGCGGCATAATGGCGTCGAGTCGCGCACGCTTGCGTACGCCCAGAAGGTCACGAAGGGGCCGAATACCGTCTGGGATGCGCCCGGGATGCAGCGGATCAAGATCCCTTACGGCGGTATGACTCCCGAACAACTTGAAGTGATGGCCGAGCTGGCCGAGGAATATTCGGACGGCATTGCCCATATCACCACTCGACAGGATTTCCAGCTGCATTTCATCCACATCGAGGACACGCCGGCGCTCATGCGGCGGCTGGCCGCCGTAGGAATCACGACCCGCGAGGCATGTGGCAACTCCGTGCGCAACGTCACTGGTTGCCCCTTCATGGGCGTCTGCCCCGACGAGCCGTTCGATGCCACTCCGTACGCTGCCGCTTTGGCGCAGTTCCTTTTGGGACATCCCGATTGCCAGAATTTCGGTCGCAAATTCAAACCAAGCGTCAGCGGTTGCGCGGAACATGCTTGTGGTCTTGGCATGATGCACGACGTCGGGCTCATTGCCAAAACGCGCAACGTCGACGGCGTTGAGCAGCGGGGGTTTCAATATCTTGTCGGCGGCGGGCTGGGCGCCGTTCCGAGGCAGGCCAAGGTCCTCGACGAGTTCCTGCCGGCGGAGGAGATTCTCCCCGTCACTCTCGCAATCGCGCGCGTGTTCGGCCGGCATGGTGAAAAGAAGACGCGCAGTCGGGCGCGGCTGAAGTTCCTCATTGACAAATGGGGCATTGAAAAATTCCGCGACGAGGTCCTGGCAGAGCGGGCGAAACTGTCGGAAGACGCTCAGTGGACGGAATACCTTTCGGCAATCGATGCTGACGAGGAGAAACCGCTCAAGCCGCCCGGCGAGATGCCGGAGCTCAACGGAAACGAACGGCTCCATCGCTGGGTGAAAACAAACATCCGAGACCAGCGCCAACCGGGTTATGCGACGGCGACTGTGGCGTTGCCGCTGGGTGACATTACGCCCAACCAACTTCGGGATCTGGCCGACATTGTTCGACAGTTCACCAACGGGACCATCCGCACGACAGTCGAACAGAACTTTGTCATCCGGTGGATCAGCAAGTCAGATGTTCCGGCGTTGTTCGAAGCGCTTGACCGAGCAGGATTGGGCGACGGCGGATCGTCGGCCGTGTTCGACATTGTTGCCTGCCCCGGGACGGACACGTGTAAGTTGGGTATTTCATCCTCGCGAGGATTAGCGGCCGAGTTGCGCGACCGTCTGCTCGCCCGCGGCGTTCAGCTCGATCAGGCCATTCAAGATCTGCACATCAAGGTGAGCGGCTGCTTCAATAGTTGCGGTCAACATCATGTCGCGGACATTGGCTTTTACGGAATCAGCCGGACGATGCAAGGGTATAAGGTACCCCACTTTCAGGTGGTCCTGGGCGGGCAATGGGAGGAAAACGCCGGATCGTACGGCCTGCCGATTGTCGCGGTCCCATCGAAGCGCATTCCCGACGCACTGGATCGCATCGCCGACTACTATCTACGGACGCGAGAGAAAGACGAGCGCTTCCCAAAATTTGTCGCACGCATCGGGAAGGCTCAGATTCGCCAGGTGCTGGACGATCTGACGCAGAATCCCCCGGAGCATGACGCCGATCCGGACTTTTACTCGGATTGGTCGGACCCGCGGCAATATGGCATTGGCGACATTGGCAAGGGCGAATGCGCCGGTGAAGTTGTCACTCAGTATGAGTTCGCAATGACAGCCGCAGAACGAATGGTGTTTGAAGCGCAGGTGCAATTGGAGGAGCAGCACGCCCAGCAGGCGGGGGAAGGTGCCTACCGCGCGATGATCAAATCCGCGAAGGCCCTCGTGCAGTTGCAGTACGATGACGTAACCGAAGAGGACGCGGACGAGGTCGTCGACGAGTTCAAAGAGCGCTTTTACGACACAGAATTTATCTTCGATCCGTTTGCAGGTTCAAAATTCGCCGACTATCTCTTCGCCGCGCATGATGCTGCCGACAGAACGTTTGACGTCGAGTCCGCTCGATATCTTATTGAGGAAACCCAATTGTTCATCGAAGCCGTTCACAGTTGCTACAACCGCGTGCGCACGGAAGGGCTGACTCAGACAGGAACGGATGCATGAATCTACAGCACGTCAACGTGAAAATATTTGTCGACGGCGAATTGGACGTTGAACTAGACCGATTCATCGGACGGTTCCATGAATGGATCGTCGAGCAGTCGGTGGACGAAATGTTGCTCGATGTTGTCGACTATCGCCACGTTCCAAATGGCCCCAGCGTGATGCTCATCGGCCGCGAGGCCGACTACGCCATCGACCACACGAACGGACAGTACGGCTTGGTCTATAACCGGAAAGCCCCACTGGATGGCACAAACGCCGACCGCTTTCTGCATTCGCTGCGGTCGGCCGCGAATGCCTGTTTGCTGCTGGAAGCGGAGTTGAAAGACCTCAGTTTCAGCAGGCGCAGATTCGAATTGTTCGTCAACGATCGCGCACTCGCGCCGAACACCGCCCAGACGCGAGAAGGCTTTGAGCATGATCTGTCGGCGTTCATGCACGACGTCCTCGGCCAGAGCGAATTTTCGTCTGAGCGTCCTGAAGATCCCCGGTTGCGAGTTGGTGCCACGGTCCATCTAACGAATCCGCTGGCGCTAGAGCGACTTTCCGAACAGTAAATTTCCGGCTAAGACAAACCGCTACGGTTGGGACGGTTGAGTGCCCCAAGAACCGGCAGTCCAATTCACAATAGCATGCCCCTCGTACTTTTTCGCGCATCCACCGGCGACGGCAGTACGGTACGTTTCTTCTTGCAACGCGCGACATCAGCCGAGGCCGGATTCATTCGCTTTCTGTGACATGCAGAAGTCGTGGAACTCGTGCGTCAAGATTTCCATCTACCAAGCCCCTAATTACTGACAACTCAAATGCGTCTTGGGAGGGCAGAATCGAAAGAGCTCGCGCCTCGGTCTGTGCTCATCATCATTTCAACTCGACCACGTTCCCAATCAACGACATCCCCGCACTATACCCCATCAACGGATGACCCGCTTTCGCACGGTCCATCCCCTGCATCACCACCAGGACCTTTCCTTCGCCCAATCGGCACATGACCGGGCTGTCTCCGGGAACCACCGTAGTCTGCTCATCCACGGCCGCTAGCGCGACGTCACGCTTCCAGCTCTGTCCGTGATCGTCGCTGATGAACAATGTGCAGAACGATCGTCGATTGACCTGCTGCATGACCTGACTGCCGTCGGTGAGTCCTTCTGCACCCACCGCCATCACAATTCTTCCCGAGGGAAATCGCAGCAAATCGGGCATCTTTCCTTGCACGTTCGCCGTACGGGGCGGCCCCCACGTTCTGCCGCCGTCGTGTGAAAAGTTCGTCCCAAAAGTCCGCCGTGGCGGGCCACCACCGCCCCGTGCAATCGAAAATAACGTCCCGTCGGCCGCTTCGAAAACGTTCACCTCGCTGGTGAAACGGTTCGGGACGAACTCCCTTTTTTGCCCCCACGTCATTCCGAAATCCCGCGACTCGGCATACCAACCCATCCCGGTCACCAGCAATCGACCGTCATCGATTTCCAACAGCCGCCCAAATCGCCACGTCGGCTTCGGCAACTTTGGGTCTTCAATGTTCCACGTCGCCCCGTCATCTTTTGAGCGAAGCAAAAACACCTCGCGACGAAAGTCGGGGCTCTTTAGATCGTAGATCTTCTGCGGCCGCCGCTCCTCGGAGGGAACATTGGCGATCTTCGGGAACCGCCCCAATGTCACCGGCAACAGAACGTCGCCGTTTCTTAAGGTTTGGAGACCGTTGGCGACCTGTATCGTCACCCGCGGATCGTCATGTTTCCAAATCACTCGAGGCTTCGACCACGTGGCCGCGTTGTCTTTGGAAACAACGAGCTTCAACACTCCCCCCCAAGGAAAGGGCTCCCACTCGGTGCTGAACGCCGCCAGCAGATCCCCATTCGGTGCGCGCGTCAGCGCCGGCATGCAGGCAGGCTCCCCCGCCACCTCGAACCTGTGCACCACACGAAACTCCGCCGCCATCAGCCGTGACGAAAGACCGAGCAACAGCAACACCGTCCAACACAATCCACACCGGCGAATTTTCAAACTCATTCTGATCTCCGACCGTCGCGGCGAATTCGGCCACGGACGAATGACCTGACCCACGAACGGCAACACGTTCTAGAAGTCGTCCTGAAACCCTCTGTTGGCTCAAGAGCACCGTTGTTTTTCCGCGTCAATTTTGCCCACAACCAGGTTTCAGGTCGGGTGTCATGTGAGAACCAGCATATCATCGTCCATGCGGGTATCCGTCATTGCCTCGCACACAACGGCCAACCGCCCTCGAATCCGCCAACGTGACAAGACCAACGCGAGGTCGCTCCAGCATCAGCGCCGCTGGAAGGCGTGTTGCAACAGGCCAGAGTCGAAGTGCCGGGGAACGTCGCCCTCGGCGGCGTAAAGATATAACGCGGCGAGCAGGATCGCGTCGAGCGCGCTCGCCACCAGCGAGACCACCAGGATCCAGACAATACCCACGCCGATGCCAATTGCTCCCAGAGCCGCGTTCCCGGTTCCGAGGGCCATGACGCCCAGAATCACGAATATGATGGCGGGAATATTGAGTAAGAAGGCGATTAAGCCGATACCGAAGTTGGCCCCCAGCGCTTCCTCCCAGGTTTTGCGTAGGATCGCCAGCGAGCGTTTCATCGCTTGAGCCGGTCCGGCCTTTTCAACCACCAGCACGGGGACCACGAAATAAGTCGCCGCCGACCAGGCCATTCCCATCAAGGCCGACACAATCTGCCCGACTCTTTCCGACCGGGACTCGATCAATTTCAGAATCATCCCCACCGTCGCGGTCACGGCGGCCCATCCCAAAATCTGCGGCAACCGCATCAACGCGGCTCGCAGACCGTCAGACACCGTGGGGTCGCCTCCTTTGAATCGAATCACGGCACAAGCCACCAGCGCCGAATTGAAGAAGATGATCACAAAATAATTCACGAAATAGAATGCGAACATCAACACGTACGCGATCGGATCTTGCGGCACCTGGCCATCGTTGACGATCAACTGAAAATACTCGCTGTTCCACAAGGGCAATGCGAAGCTGGCCAAGACGAGCAGACAGGCGATGCCGCTCACAAGCGGAAACAGCAACAGCTCTTTGTCCATTCGCAAGACGCCCAAACTCTCCTTCGCCATCTCCCAGCCGTTGGCCATTCGATCGAACATGTCGCGTCTCCTGTGGTTGTTATAATTCTCACCCGGGATTCGCCAAACGACAAAGCCTGTCATAGAGAATATGTTGCAACAAATTCACCTTGAGTCGATGCTCGCCGGCACGTGTCCGTACTTCCGTATCCCGCGAAACGTTGCGTTTGTCTGGTTCGCGCGCGTCCAATAACAATTCCAATATACGCCCGCGTGTCTCGAGCCGGCATTTCCGACATGGATTCTGTTCTGATCGTACCAGTGGTCCGTTGACGCGATGATATCGTCAGACGGTGCGCCATTCCACTACTTGGCGCTATTCATGCACGTTGCAAACCACTATTGACGGCCGGCAATACCGCGCAACGACTCTCAGAACACACCGTCACTGCGCCGGCGGTCGGCGCTGTGGACGTCACCTTTGCGCAACAGCGTACGCATCAGATCGGCGAACTGATTGAGGCAAGACAGCGACTGATCTCGCGCCCGGCAATTGAAACGCGGCTCCGAACCGTGTAGTCTAAACCCTTCGCTCGGCTCGCATTCGCGAACCCATCTCCCGAGCAATGTTGCCTCGTAGACGATCTTTGCCGCGAACGGCGATTGTTCTGCTGCGCATCGTTGACGCGCTACTGGGGGAAGAAACCATCCGCACTGCGTCGAGGTGCGATCAGCTGCCTCGATCGAGTGGGCGAGATGCGCAGTGAGTCGTCCGCGCACGTTATCACGACCATCGATTCCGGTTAACGCTCAATAGGATTTCGAGTCAAACGCACGATCTCTTGAACACTGCAGGAATTCTATCGTATTCGTTCGATTCTCAAATGAGCGTTATCCGGACCTGACTCGGGATTATCCGGATCCGGATAAACACATAGTTATGCCGCAGCGAACCTAATCCGACCAAAGCGTGTCTCAATTACGCCGATGGTTCGATTTCATTTCACTTTTCTAACAGGACGCGATCATGTTAACGGAGTTGATGTCGGCGTTGTGCGAACGCCGACTTCTCAAGCGGAGGCTTAAACACATACGCAGCGAGACCCTTCCCTACAAAAACGTGATGACCATGCACGACACATTCGGGCACGCGTTCGATCACAGCCGACCGATGATCTTGGGACTCGCGTCCGAATTCTTGCCATCGGATATGACCTCGTCCTTGGCATCCCATCAAGTCATCACCGTTCGCTTCTTGCTCGACCGCGTCACGTCCACGCCAGTAAGTATTCTGCGGCTCATCGTTGCGGATCCTGTTCTCGCCGCGCCGGATTGCGCAAGCCTTCACCGTAGTGCCTTCGAGGCCGCGGTGAATCTTCTCTACCTTGTACATCGTGACCGACCTGAACGGCTTCGGTCCTTTTACACGATGGCGTTTGAAAGCGAACGCCGCATGTACAATGCAATACAGCGTTGGCGAGAACATGATGACCAAGACATAGTCGCATACGCAAACTACCAGTTGTCAATTCAAGGGCCACCGACGGACGCAGCTCGTGACGAACTTTTTGCACAGCTGGGCATTGATAATCGCGACGATGTCGAACGTTACCCGAATATTCAACAAAGATGCACGGACCTAGGGCCGATTTGGGAGTTCTTTTATGACGCAAAATTCCGCGGGCTATCGGCATGGCAACATGGCGACACGTCTCGTGCCGCCGTTAGCTCGTCATTAATGATGCATCTTCCGCAATACTCCGATCGAACCGTGTTCGAATCTTTAATCATCCTGATTTGGACGTGGGAATTGATATACCATTTGATCTGCGCCATGGCAGATGTCGCGAATGTTCCGCTTCCCGAATCACTTAATAACACTAACGCTATTTGCCATGCGACAGCGTCGCACTGCATGCGTGAGGCATTGGAGAAGTATCATTTACCTGTTGCACAGTCCGAGCCGCCATCAGCAGCATAACAAGTCGTTGGACCGGACGGCGATTATTGCGGATACTGTAGACTGGGTTTATCGCGCCGCCGGTCAACCGTGACGTTATCCACCTAAAGTGAACTTTCATGTCGATTGAGCAAGTTATTCGCGAAACTGAACGGATGCAGCGACTGTTTGATTCCGTTGCCTTGTCATCTCAGGTTTCTTCACTTGCAAACGCCTCCAACATCCTCAAGACAATTGACACACACTTGATTGCGAACATCAGCGATCAGTATTCTTCCATCCTGAAACTATCTTCTCCCTCTTTTCCCAATGAGTTCCTGACGCCAAATATCGACATTGATCGTTTGAATGCGATGCTCCGGCCTTCCATTGACTTTGCACAGCAATTCAAGGAAATCAGCGCACCACTCTCCGCACTGCAAATTGACTTTCTGCAAAACATCTCGATTCTCACATTCGACAATGTCCTCAAACAGTTAACGGTTGATTCACGAATTATCGGCGAGTTTGAGCTTGATTTTGAAGACCATGAATCATCTGAATCTTCCGAGGAGTCCTCGGAGTCGTCTAGCGAATCTTCGTCTAGTGAATCGTCATCGGAGACATCGGAATCGTCCGAATTCTCAGACCTGATTGAGGCTGTTCACCAACGATTTGAAACCGTTCAGTTCCTTCCGGTAACACTGCTTGATGCAATTGCAGACAATCCTCAGTTGATGCGCGGAATGGAGCCGCGAGATTTCGAAAAACTTGTTGCACACTTGTTGGAGTCCTTGGAATTCGAAAACATCATTCTTACGCCACCTTCCGGCGATGGTGGACGAGATGTGATTGCAACCAAATTCGTAGCCGGAATACCGCTGCTTTTTTCGTTTGAATGCAAACGGTACTCGAACAAAATTGGCCTGGATATCATGCGAGGACTACTGGGTTCGGTTGCGCACGGCCCAACCAAGGTAAACAAAGGAGTCTTGGTTACAACCTCAACATTTACATCAGGTGCGGAAGAATTCATTCTCAGCGAACCACTGGTTGACGGTAAGGGTTTTCAGGATCTTGTTTCGTGGCTAAACGTATACAAGGATGAGAACCGGCAGATCGGTGGATAACAATGCGATGAACCGAAGTCGCGGAACCGGGCGGCTTTGAAATGGATAATCAACTCCCGCGACTCGGTTATCGCGGACGTTAGCCTACGGAAGCTAGGCCATGGAAGTTTCCGATGAACAGAAATCTCAGATCCGCGCCGAAGAGGTCTTCCGCGAGGCGGTTCGAGCCGAGCTGAAATCTGATTCGACGCACGATTCTTTCAGGGCCAAGATCGTCACTTGGCTCAACAAGCCGCTGGGCATTTGGTTTCTTTCAGCCGTGCTGGTGGCGGGCATCTCAGAGACTCATAGGCTCTATCAATCGCGCCAAGCGGAGGTCAAAGCTGAGATAGAGTCGCGAAAGGAAGCGGAACGAGCAAGGTTGGAACTGATTCGGAAACTGGACGGAGAGATCGCAATGCGCCTCAACAGAGTCAGGGATTCTGTTTTGGCGTTTGCCAAAGGCAAGCTGGAAAGCCCCGACATTGACGTTGCCGGAACGCATTACCCGGAATTTCGAGACAGGACCGTAACGTCATTGATGTATGAGTTACAAAGCGTCCTCGATGGACCGGAAAACCAATCGGTACGCGATGCCCTCGGTCAGTGGTTTATTCTTCAACATTGGGAAGCTCACAAAGGATTCGCCGAGAAGCAAGGTGGGACCTTTGATGCCCTTAAGTTTTTCATGACTCTTCTGTCAAAGGTATTCATCGCGCGGTGGGGTGAAGACATCAATAAGATTATTCATGGAAGTGCGGATTTCCAAACGAATGAATAGCTCCCCACTTGTCGGCTAACAGACCGTCGCACACGGAGCCGCGGGCCGCGCGGTTGTCTGAGATCAACGTCGTTCGCCGCGGCCCGGTGAACGGTGGCGTTATACCTCTGAGACATCACTCTCCTAGCTGAGGAGCAAAGACATGCCGATCATCAGTACGGAACGATACGACATTGATCCACAACCCATCGGCAAAGGTGGATTTGGCGAAGCCTACGCTGCCCGTGATCTCTTGTTCGATCGCGAAGTTGTGATAAAGACGATCATTGCATCTCGATTGTACGGAATTGATGAGCCGGCCTTCCGCCATCAATTCTTCCGTGAAGCGCTTGTGTCGGCCAAGTTGGGACACGAGTCAAACTACATCGTCAAAGTTTTCGATTACGGATACGACCGCGACACTGATTTACCGTTCTTTGTTATGGAGAAGATCGAAGGTGGTGATTTGTCCGATCGGGTCGGCCGAATGGATATTCCCACTGCATTGAAGGCGATGTCTGATGTCCTGAAAGGGCTAGCCGTTGCTCATAAACATGGTGTCATTCACAGCGATATTTCACCGGACAATATTTTGTTCGATCCCCAGTCGAAGACGTACAAGCTGAATGATTTTGGCCTTGCGAAACTGCTCAGTTCGGCGCTGATGTCGCGACGCGCTTCGTTAAGCCTAACTGGTGGAAAGCCCGGTTACTTGCCCATCGACCAATGGCATACAGGTGATCGTAATCAGTTCTCGGATCTGTATGGCCTCGCAGTTAGCATCGTCGAACTCGTAACCGGTAATGTGCCACTGTGGGGATTCGATTTCAAGACCGGCCAACTAACGGGACCGGATCTTGCCGACTTATTTCCTACTGCGGATGAAGATGTCATTGTCTCCAAAGTCTTCGACAACCAACCTGAGCATCCTTTTGGCGTTGCGGCACACAGTGCGGATTTCGACTATTGGCGCTCCCAGGGATCCTATTACCACTACTGGGTGTATGTGACACAAGCAGATATCGTGTCTTTGCTTTCGTCGATCATACGTCGTGAGTTAACCGATTCAAAAAGTGTTTTGTCATTTATGGCACAACGGACGTTGGAACACATTAAACCGATTGAACAGACATGGCGCGAAGAAGAAGAAGCAAAAGCCGAAACACGGCGCGAGGAAGAAGAAGCGGCGAAGAAACGGCAGGAAGAGGAAGAACGAAAACAACAGCAAGAAGAATTGCACACGCAACAGGCCGCCGAAGCGTTGATGCGGCAACAACTCAAGGAGGAGGTACGAAAGGAACTCCAGGAAGAACTCCACCGTGACGTCGTCGTCACGGCCGACATGGACCACGACTCCGGTTCGGAACCCAAGTCGCGCTAGCCCAAAACCAAGGTATAACAAACCGGTCAACCGCAGTTGGCTCGCCCCTCGGTTTTTCAACGTCGCTACCTTCGGTCACGATTGTCGGTGTTTCAACATCATCCGCGTTGGTCCGCCAACCCGGTTGCCTTGGACGTTAGCCGAAATGGACTCGAGCCGATCGAACTCTCCGGCGAACAGAATATTCATGAGGCGGTCGCCTGTTGACTCAGTTGCTCTATCGTCCGTTTTTACAACGCTGGCCGGCTTCACGTGCGTGCTCCCATCTCTGCGCATCAAGGTGGCGGGGAGGGAACGTGAACTTTCGATGCCAAAAGTGCACGCAGGTGCTTAACGTCACCGAGCAGCAGATCGGCGAGCAGGTTCGCTGCCCGAAATGCGATCACGAAACCATCGTGCCATCCGAAGAGATCGCCAAGCAGAGCCTCAAACGCCCGAAGAAGAATCGGAACAAAAAATCGTCACCGACAGTCTCTGCATCTTCGCGCACGAGACCCCCCTCTTTGGAAAGCTACCGCGTCCGATCTAGCAATTGAGACGAAGCTGACGGGAGTTAGGTTCGTCGAAAGCGGTAGTATTCTCAAGTGTTCGGTGGCTACCGCGTCCGATCTTTATCTCGCCTATTCGGCGAGCGGTCGGACTTGCTTCCTCGCTAATCGTTCGGCGGTCTCGGTTGCCATTGGGCACGTGTAAGAACGTATGCCAGCCACGCGGTTTTTGGGAAACTACCGCCCTCGAAAAGCCTGATTCCGATCAGCCTTTTCTCGGTTGCTAGTCGGGACGACTCCCGTCATACGCGTCTGGAGTTTCCATTCTCGGCGTAGGAGTTGGATCAGGCGGATTGACGGTTGCCGATGTCACGCATTGGCGTGCAAAAAAACACATCAATGCTACTGAGAGTGGTTCCGCTTACAATTATTGATATTATTGATATTGGAACGTGCTGTCAGGCGACGAGTGCGGGATGTCGCGTCGGTTGTTGATGCGTTTCACGCGGCCTCGATTGTTGACGTCGAGTGCTCAACCTAACTATAGCACACCCATTGACGGACCGGATATGTTGGCGAATCTGGCACAGACGTTGTGCAAGAAGTAGCGTCAAAACCCTCTGTTGCCAAATCAAACCCCTTGTTTTCCAGACCGAAATTCGTCCACAACCGGGTTTTGACGTGACCTCAAGTCAATTTGTGTTGCAGGCCTGCATTCAAGCGTCCGCCCGTCGGATTCCTTTTGTACCGACTCGGACACTATGGCTCACTTGACGACATTTGGGCTCTCTTGACGACATTTGAAGTTCCCCGCTACCTGCGAGGCTTCCCGATCACGAGCTTGGCTTGGACCTCGTATTCCTCGGCGATCCGCGCATCGGACAGTGCTTCGTCGTAGATTCGGATCTCGTCCAGACGGCCGCGATAGCGTTGCGTCTGCGATGCGGTGTAGTGACCGATCTGAAGCGGGTGCGACCCGGACGCCCCCAACTCGCCATCGACACGCTTGCGCTGGGCTGAAAGACGTCCGTTGGCATAGATTGCCAACTTGTCAGTTTTCGGGTCGAATACGGCGCTCACCATCGTCCATGTCTCTGGCGTAATCGCATCCGCCGCCGCCAGCGTATCCCAGGCCGTGTTGTCTGCTGTCCGAGTCTCGAATCTCGGCCGACCGTCGCTGGAAACGTAGATGTTCCAGCCATACTTTGACAACAAATACCCGTTCCCAACCGAACTCTCAGGGTTCACCCAGAGGGAAAGCGTCCGAGGCCCGCCGATTCGTAGTTGAGCCGCGTTTCCGGCCAAGGCGTAATCATCCTCCCCATCAAGATTGAGCCAACCGCGGCTGCCTTCTGTCACGACGCGGGCACCAAAGAGTTCCAGATGATTGCGGCCGGCCTCGTCGCGTACGGTCATTGTTTTCGGTAGGGCATTGTCGAAACTGTAATGAGCAACCAATCCTTGTTCAGTCGCCACTGACATCGGTACGATCGTTGGAGCGGGGCCGATCTCAATACTTGCAGGTACCGCGGACCGGTAGATATCGAACCCGCCGTCGCGCATCGAAACGAACGCAATCGACTTCCCATCGGGCGACCAATCACCATGGTCATCCATGGCGGCGTGACTGGTCAGCGGCAACACGTCGCTTCCGTCGCTACGCATCAGAAACAAATCGTGGTTCCGATTGCGGCCTGACGTGAATAGGATCCACTCACCGTCGCGCGACCAGCGCGGCCGGCAGTCGAAACCGCGTTGGCGGGTTAAGCGCGTCAGTTCGCTGCCGTCCCAACGGACTTTGTAAACCTCGACGTCACCGTCGCGATCGGTTGCGAACGCAATCCATTGTCCGTCAGGCGACCACGCTGGCTGATGGCAATACGAGCCGTCAACCTGGACAACCTGGGTTTTGCTCTTGCCGTTTGTATTGGCAATCCACAACGTCTCGTTGATCGAGACGAACGTGATGTGCTTGCCGTCCGGAGAGAAACAAGGCTCTTCACCCAACTGAACGCCTTGGCCTGCGATAACCTTTCGCAAATTGTCCGCCTGTAGCGAACCGCTTAGCTCACATATGAACGTGTCTTTCGCAGAGTTGCCGGTATCGTTGCCGCCGCCGGAAATGAGCAGAGACTTTCCGTCGGGCGACCAGGCGGGATGTTCTTGAATCTGAACCTCGGAGTCAAACTTCGACAGCAGCGGTCGATCACCGGAACCGTCCGACTTGACGACGCGTAACCCGACCAGCACCTGATTCGTGCCACGGAGATTTCGGTGGTGGCGGCAGAACGCGATGTGTGACCCATCCGGCGAATGTCGCAGGAAAAATTTGGGGTAGTGCGTGCTTGTGAGCCTCATCACACTCAGCGTTTCATCATCGGCTTCCGCAGCCGTTGAGATGCAAAGCAGAATGGCGAAGATCAGTACGCAGTACTGTCGGACCTGATAAGCCAGCTCGCAAGAACTTTTTGACGGTCGCGAGCTTCGGCGAGTTTGCCCCGAGCGGGACGGCGATGAGCCATGCATCAGACCAATTCCGGTATTGCTGATCCGAGAACGGCCGCGTCCCGTTCAAACAGTGCCGTCCGATCGAGCCCCATCAACTCGAGTACGGTGGCGACAAGGTCGACGGGATGATTGGGCCGGCTGGCGGGATAACCGCCGTCGAATGTCGATGCTCCAACGACCATCCCTCCCGGTGTGCCTCCTCCGGCTACGACCAGAGAATAGCCAAAGGGCCAATGCTCACGGCCGCCGATCTGGCTGATTTGGGGACTGCGGCCGAATTCCCCCATCGCGAGAACGAGCGTTGAGTCAAGCAAGCCACGATCCTGAAGATCGTCGAGCAATGCGGCAAACGCCCGATCGAAAACCGGACAGTAGCGATCCTGCATCCGTTCGAACAATCGGTAGTGAAGATCCCAGCCTCCGTCACCTCCCTGTTGCTCGTCTTCAGCGTTCCCGCTCCAATTGATCTGAACGAACGGCACGCCTGATTCGACGAGCCGCCGGCCGAGGATACAATTCTGTCCAAAGATTGTCCGGCCGTAGCGATCGCGCAACTCATCGGATTCTTCATCAACGTTAAGCGCGCTGCGGGTGCCGGACGCCGTCAATAACCCGAACGCGCGTCTGCGGAGCTCGCTGTATCGGTCAACGGCCCCCGATAGTTCGGCCTGCCGCTGCCAGGCGTCAACGTCACGCAACAACTGACGGCGATCGTCGAGCCGAGCTGTTCCGATCGTGCCCAACGGCTTGAGCGCCTCCGGAATGGGCACCCCGGACTCGAAGTTGTAACCGGCGAGCCGAAACGGATCGTGGCCGGCCCCCAGAACGCCCGCGGTCTGGCCGCGAAGATCGGCTCCGCTGACGTTGCAACTGCGCCCGATCGTCGTGAACGCGGGCCAATCGGTACGTCGATCGCGAGCCAAATATGATACCAGTGAACCCATACTCGGCCGCACGCGACCAGGCAGTGGGATCGCTCCCGACGCGCGCGAGCCGTTCTTGCTGCCGGTCAGGGACACGGTCCCGGCCTGGTTGTGGTCCTTCATCTCATGAGCCATGCTCCGGACGATCGTGAATTTGTCAGCCCGCGCGGCGGACATCGGCAACAGTTCTGAGATCTGTGTTCCCGAGACGGCCGTCGAAATCGGGCGGTAACAACCGCGAATCTTTAGCGGAGCGTTCGGCTTGGGATCCCACGTTTCGTGATGCGATGGGCCGCCCCACAGCCAGAGTAGCAGGACGGACTTTGCTTTGGCGGGGCGGATTTCAGACGCCATGCTCGTGTCGAGGAGATGCGTCAACCCGAGGCCGAGCGCCGAGCACGAACCAACCTGCAACAGCTCACGACGCGTCATTCCCTGGCAATCGCGCCGGCGAACTCGGCCCACATGGAGCATGGCGGAACCTCTGGATCATCGAATGTTGGCAAGCGGGTGACGAACTGCCCCTCACAATGCATCGTAGCCGTGGGTCAGCCAAGTTTCCATCGTTCTAGCCGGCATCATATGATTCCTGCACTGACAACGCCCACCCCACCCTCGGCCGACTACTGCTCCGGGAATCTGTCGCGGTCGGATAATTGCTTCGTTCGCCTCCGATCGTCTCGGTGCGCTACGTGATTACGTCTGAGTTCGTTCCCGGCGTGAATCAAGGCTGCCCGGGCTCATCACTCATGAGAAACTTTAGCGTCCCTCCATCGGCGATTTCGTGATGGGCGAACCACCACCTGTCGAGCGGCTTGCCATTGAGTTCCACATGCGTGACATACACACGCTCCGGGGCGTAGTTGTCGGCGATGATTTCCAGCTTTTTGTCGCCGACGTTCAACACGGCTCTTTTCCAAAGTGGGCTACCCAATTCGTAGCGGTCGGTTCCAACAACGGGATAGAAGCCAAGCGAACTCAAGACGTACCATGCTGAAAGTGTACCGCCGTCGTCGTTGCCGTCGAGCCCATTCGGACCGTCACCATGTTTGTGCTTGAGAATCCATCGCACCCATTTCTGAGTCAAGTCGGGACGCCCCGCCGAGTTAAACAGATACACGGCGTGAATGTCCGGCTGATTGCCCTGCCAGTAATAGCCGTTCGGCAGAGCACCCACTTGCGGGATGGAGCCGGCGAAGAAAGCGTTCAACTCTTCGACAAAGTGTTCTCGGCTCGAAAACAACGAGATCAAGCCGTTCGCGTCATGTGAAACGGCCCACCGCCACTGTAAGGCGCTGCCTTCCACGTAATCGTCAGTGAACCTGCGTCCGACGTCGACGTAGGTGAGCAACAGCGGCTTGAGCGGTGTTGAAAATTTTCCCGCTGAGTCGCGCGCCTGGAAGAACCGTGTTTCGTGATTCCATATATTGCGATAATTCTGTCCCCGCTTCGTAAACTCGGCGGCATCATCGTCGTAGCCGAGCGCGGCGGCCAGTCGACCGATAGCCGCGTCGGTGCTGGCGTATTCCAGCGTCTTCGAGACAGCTCCGTGCATCGTATCGGAGGGGCAATAGCCGTGCTTCAGATAATCGGCGATCCCACGCCGGCCCGAGTACGGAGCGTCTTTGGGCGTCGGTTCGAGGGCCGCTCTGCGCATCACGCGGTAGGCTGTTTTGACGTCGAAATCACGAATGCCCTTAAGGTAGGCTTCCGCAATGGCGATTTCGGCCGGTGCCCCAAACATTGAGTTCGTGTAGCCGGCTCCAGACGGCCAGCGCGGAAGATTGCCTCCCTGTTCGGCCATTTTGACCAGCGAGACGAGCATGTCGCGATGGTGTCTCGGCGTTAGCAACGTGAACAGCGGATGCGTCGTACGAAACGTATCCCACAGTGACATGTCTGTGTAATATTGGAACCCGTCGGCTTGGTGGATCTGCTTGTCAAACCCCCGGTATTGTCCGTTCACGTCGTTGAAGACGGTGGGCATCATGAACGAATGGTACAAGGCGGTGTACAGGATCGTCTGGTCCGAAGGGCGACCGCCTTCGATCTGAATCGCCGAGAGCATCGACTTCCACTTCGTTGCCGCGGCCTCACGCACCTCTTTGAAGCTGTGAGCCGCCAATTCCGCGTCCAGATTCTTGCGAGCGTTCTCGATGCTGACGTGAGACAGCGCGACCGCCAATTCGATCGACTGTTTTTGTTTGGCCTGGGCAAAGGTAATTGCGACACCGACGTCGTCGCCGGCCGCCTCGACTCGATCGACTTCGATGCTACTACCGGACCAAGAGGTAAAACTTTCCCATGGGCTTCGACAACGCGCGACAAAGTACACCTGAAGTCCGCCGTAGCGTCCCGAGAACGAGCCGAATGTCCGAGCGGTGCCGGTCACCTCGTGTGAACCAGGGTGAATATGCACCTTGCAGCCTTCACTCCGTCCACGACCCAATGTGCTGCCCACGTCGATGAGGATTTGCGGTTTGGTTCCGGCACCAAACGAATAGCGGTGCAAGCCAACACGAGGCGTTGCCGTTAACTCCGCCTTCACACCGATCTCGGAAAGCGCGACCGAATAGTAGCCCGGCGAAGCGAACTCATCGTCATGGTCAAACTTGACGCGCATACCGCGTCGCATTTCGTCCAGCGACATGTCATTCGTGAAAGGCATCACGCGGAAGTGCCCACCGTCCACCGCTCCGGTCCCGCATAGGCGGGTATGGCTGAAGCCCAGAATGAGCGGATCGTGATAGTAGTAGCCGGACGTATTTGTGGCCGTTGTTCCACGCGATGAAACCGTATCGGGACTCAACCTCACCAGGCCAAAGGGCACGGTCGCTCCGGGCGAATTGTGGCCGCAAACGTACCGATTGCCACCCGTGCTGATGAACGGATCGACGAACCGGTTTGGCTCCGCCGAATCGAGTTCGTCCGCCGTGGATGGAGCGACGGCAAGGAAGAGTAGGATGAATGAAGTCGCGACGCGGCGTGTCGTTCTAAGCAGCATGTCTTCGGCCCAACTTGGTAGTGCGGGTATCAGCGAGTTTGATATGACTTTCGATCTTTGTTCTAAACCTTCGTTTCCTGGGGGCGTCTGTCGACAAGTCGAATGTCTTTCAGAGAGCTCTCCATTCCAACCATTTCGAGCATCTCATCGAGCGAATGGAACACCACTCGGTTTGGTTTGACTTCGGTGGCGTCTTGTAACGTTGACTTGACGTTCTCGGCAACGACGTCTTTCGACGCTCCCGATCTAAGGGCCACGTGAACGACCAACTCATCCATGTCGAAGGGGTCGTCGTTTCTTTTGCACAATTCGACTTGGAACTCCTCCACCGACTCGATGCCGCGCAACAGCGGAGTAAACGCGCCCATGTCGACGAGACTTCCTTTGAGCTTCGTAAGACTCAAATCCTTCATATTTGACACACGTTGTAGCTCGTTACTGATACGCGGAACCGTCGATCCGCAATGAGGGCATGGTTGCGTCGTCATGCCTCCCACGGCCAGGTCGCCGGTTCGATATCGGATCAGCACTGTGCCGCGTCCGTCGAGACACGTGTAGACCACTTCGCCAGTCTCTCCTTCCGGCACCGGTTCACCGGTGTCCGGGTCGACGATTTCGTAGATCTCCATGTCTGGAAATGTGTGGTACCAACTCGACGAATAGTCGCCCGGCGTCGTAGGGCACTCCTGCGAGCCACCTCGAAATTCGGTGGCCCCATAGCTGACGATGACATGCAGCTGCTCGGGATCAGCGCCCAAACTGACAAAACCTTCGTGAAGCTTTTGACGCATTTCGTTCGTGCATTTCTCGCCACCGATGTAGACCGAGCGGAGATTCTCAAACGACACGCTAGATTCGCGCGCACGTCGAATAAAGTGGAACGCGTAGCCGGGCATGATGCAAAGCGCCTGTGGCCGGTGTCTTGTCGCCAGCTCAAGCAGCGTATTCGTTCCGGCGGCTTTTCCGCCACCGGAATGAATAATCTGGGCACCGACGGCGAGTCCGTAAATCGGCATGCACCAAAAGGCCTGGTGGGAAACCGCTGTGAACGGCCACAACACCAACATCTTTCCCAGCGGATCGTTCCGGGAAATGGCTAGACAACGGCGGATTTTTTCGGCGTGGTCGTAGAGATCGCGACGCGTGAACCACACGGCAGTCGGTGGGGCGGAACGCCCGGTCGTGTGATTGGCATGAGTTGGAAAGTATTCCCACAACAAACGGTCCGATTCAGCTCGGCGTTCATCGGTCAGGGCATGAAATCGTTCCGCCCGCTCGTGAGAGGGAACTTCGAGATGTTCGCGCAGCTCCGCCGGAAGAAGAACAAAGTCCCACGATCGATCGGGGTTGTCCTTCGTGGCGAGCAGGTCGTGCTTGGATGTCAGCGGAATCTTGCGTAGATCGTCGACCGAACGGATGTCGTCGGCAGATAAGCCGTGTTCGTCAAAGACACGTCGATAATGATTGCTAAAGGGCAAGACCTGCTCTCGGATGAAACACGATAAGACACGGCTCTGATGCGCGCGGCGCTCATCGGGCGTCAGAGTTTTCCAGTTGACGAGCCGCCATGCAGGTGTCTGGTAGGGTGTCAGCATGTCGTTCACTCCGCCTCGTGGCCGTCGGATGTTCGTGTTTCGACACCCGTCGGCTAGACGATGTCCAGTTCTGTTGTAGCGGCTTCAGATGCGATTAAATCTGAAATACGAGCATTTGAGTCGCTACAGTTTTGTCAAACGGGCTCAAGGTTCATGTCGCGCCCAACTTGGGACCAAGTTGTGAAGGTAGCAGCTTGTAGGCTGATTGAACCCATTCACAAAGAAGTGGGCGCGTGTCGCGCGGGTCAATGATCTCCTCGATACCGAATGCTTCGGCCGTACGAAACGGGGACCGCAGTGCGTTCAATCGATCTTCAATTTCCTTGCGGCTTGCGTCCGGGTCGGGTGACGATTCGATCTCCCGTCGATAAGCAGCCTGAACGCCCCCTTCGATAGGAAGTGACCCCCAGTCTCCCGATGGCCATGCGTAACGCAGGTTCAACCGATCCGCGTTTCCGTGAGACGCTCCCGCTACGCCGTAGACGCGGCGCAACAAGATCGAAACCCAGGGGATGGACGCTTGAAATATTGACGCGAGGGCACGCGCTCCGAAGCGCACGGTGCCAGCCCGTTCTGCTGCCGTCCCGATCAAAAATCCAGGATTGTCAACGAAATTGACCACTGGTAGATGAAATGTGTCGCACATTTCTACGAACCGTATCATTTTTTCGCACGCATGCATGTCAGGCGCTCCGCCCCCCCGTTGAGGGTCGTTCGCCAACACGCCGACAGGAAAACCGTTGAGTCGCGCCAGCCCTGTGACCAGAGGTGTCCCGTAAAATTGCCCCATTTCGAAAAAGGAATTGTGATCGAGTACGAATTTCAGAATGTCGCGTACGGCATAGGTATGTCGCCGCTCGCGCGGGATGATCGACAACAACTGTTCTTCCCGGCGCTCTGAGTCGTCGTCGGTGGCGACGTGCGGTGGGAGTTCCCAGACGTTTTGGGGCAGGTACGACAGAAATTGGCGAATCGTTTCAAAGGCATGCTCTTCGCTTTCGACTTCGGTATCGACGGCTCCGCTGCCGTGAGCGTGGATGTGCGAACCGCCCAATTCTTCCTTGGTGACCTTCTGGCCGATGCCCCGCTCGACGACTGGGGGGCCCGCGACAAACAGCTGGCCGGTTTTCTTTACGATCACCGAAAAGTGCGACGTTGCGACACGCACCGCTCCTAACCCCGCGACAGGTCCCAGGCACGCGCCAACGACCGGCACGACGTTCATCAGTCTCACAACGGTTTCCCAAGTGGGCATGACGGGAACGTAGCTAAAGCCCGTCATTTCAAGAGTCTTTACGCTCCCGCCACCTCCTGTGCCATCCACGAGGCGGATCATTGGCATCCGCATCCCCAGTGCCAAGCGTTCGCCATGACCCATTTTGTCGCCGACTCGCGCATCCGCGGCACCGCCCCGAACCGTAAAATCATCACCGCCGACAACGACACGCCGTCCGTCGATGTATCCCGTTCCAAGGACGAAATTCGACGGAATGAACGATGTCAGATTGCCGTCGTCGTCGTAGCCCGCCTGTCCAGCCAGGGCACCGATCTCATGAAACGAGTCTGCATCGAGGAGTTGATCAATGCGTTCGCGGACCGTGAGTCGACCTGCTTTGTGCTGACGTTCGACATTCGACGCGCCTCCCATCGCCGCTGCCATTTCGGCGCGGCGCTTGATTTCATCGACTTCTGGTTGCCAACTCAATGGAATCGCCTCCCGACAGATCGACGGGGAAAATGAGAAGGTACTCCGTACCGTTCCCCGAATACAATAACCAATCCTGAAACTCGGTTGTCGGCGATTTCGAAGCTTGAAAACAAGGATGTTTCCGAGCCGAGTCAACAAAGGGTATCAGGACTGATTCAAGTATACATGGCTCGCGCGTTGCTTACACTTTACCGGCACGTTCACCGCGGTGGGTCAACTGCGACGATCGCGCAGCTGCCCACGAAACGCAGACCAACTCGCTCAGACGCGACACCACCGAACACTCGCTTGGTTTGACCGAAGAGTGAGCCGGCAGACACAATTCAGCGGGCAACAGATTCGTAGAAATGATCTTGGTTGAACGATGATTCCTGCTGGCATTCGATCGACACGGGCCCTTTGTGATGACCTTGTACCCAACTGTGATCCAGTTGGAATGTTAGAGAAACAAGGTTTATCCAGGCCAGCCGGGGATGAAAATTTCACAAACACTGCCGGCGTTCGATTACCCAACGAGCTGTGAGGATGCTGTTCATTGTAATCGGTCCTCCAGCGATCGACTCATTCCTGGGCGTCCTCCGAGCTAAGCAACCAATGCTGGTTCAAGCACTCCTGGTGGAACCGGCCATGGAACGATTCGACGTAGGCATCGTCTGTAGGCTTTCCGGGTCGACTGAAGTCCAACTGCACGCCGTTGAAATAGGCCCACTAGTCCAAACTCTTCGATATGGACTCCGGGCCATTGACCACACGAATCGATTTTGGACAGCCCCGTTGCACCGTAGCTTTTTCCAAGACCACCACAACATCATCACCGGTAAGCCGCCGACCGGCCTGAATCGCCAGACTCTCACGGGTAAAGTTATCGACTAACGTCAGCAGCCGAAACCGCTGACCCGAAAATAGCTGGTCGGCCATGAAATCCATACTCCAGCTCTCATTCGCCTGACGAGCCCCCCGACGCTCGACGTCGACCTGATGCGCTGATGGCAAGAAGAATGCAACATACAACACGAAATCCACACCCGCGCGCTAACGCGTCCAAATTCGGATGGCACATACAATCGCGTCGATTTGTTCGAACGCCGTCGTGAGCCTCACCGGAGGCCGAATTTCGGTTGGTGGGAACGAAGCGGGCCAGAACCAACGAGACACACGCGAAACGAATCAGTCGCCATTCCCTGTATCGCTGGCGGTCGTGTCGATCGTTTTCGCGCTTTCTGTCAAAGCGGCGGCCAGAAGCCCCGCCGGAACCGCGACAATTCCAAGTCCGATCAACAACACAATCCCGGTGAAGATCCGCCCGCCGATTGTCACAGCATAGACGTCACCGTAACCGACCGTGCTAAGTGTCGCTATAGCCCACCACATCGCGTGAAAGATCGAACCGAATGAATCAGGCTGTGCGTCGCGCTCGAAATAGTAAATGCCAACCGAAGCAAGAAACACCATCATCGACGTTACCACAAAAAAGATAAGCAGTTCGTCCTTTATTCTGCTGAATGCGTGGCGAAACCGTTGTATCGCCCTGCTGTATCGAAGAACTTTTAACGTCCTCAGCACGCGCAACAGTCGTATTACACGAATCGAGCGAAGGTCGACGGCAAACCCAATGTAATACGGCGCGATAGCGACCAGGTCGATCAGCCCGTAGAAACTGAAAACGAATCGCCATTTGTTGTTCGCGACGAATAGCCGCAGTGCGTATTCCGCCGTGAATATCATGACAGTTACGAATTCGACAGCAGCAAGAATCGACCGCGTCAGCGGGCGCAATCCCGATAGTGTTTCGATCGAAAAACTAACCAATGAGACGAATATGCAGCACTGCACGAGCAGGTCGAATCGCCGACCGGCGTCTGTGTCGTTGCGTTCAACGATACGCTTGAGTTTCATAGTGAATCTTCTCTAACTAATCGAACTGGCTGTCACCGAGGCAGATATTGCACAGACACCATAACGGATTCCGGGACGAAGAGGGATGGTGACGAGACTGAAGGCGAATGAAGGAAGGGTGACGATGTGACGCGGAATAGAACGAACGACATTCTGAGGGAACGTCGCGAACAGTTTACACATAACGCGAGAGCCACACCGGCCCGCTAACGCGTCCAGAGTTCATGCGACACATACGCACGCCGAATTGGGTGAACGCCGTAGCGGACCGCGCAAACGAGGAGATCTCGCACCAGCGCATCAGAAAACGGGCCGGGAATGACCAGCGGGTGAGTGATCTTTGAAAACTTGAATCGGCTACGGGGCGACTCTGCTCCGCGGCCGTGCCCGGTGTTGGGCGATTGCAATGATTGTCAGGCCGCGTATGTCGTCTGTTCTTGTTCAGACGTTGGATCTCTTGAGTCGTAGTTCGAATCGATCCTGTGCATCACTTATCGCCTGCGATCCTCGTTCCGGTAAGCGTGGAAGAAAGATGCGAATTCCTCCTGCCGGTTCACCCTTAGAGTCGCTGATTCGACCAGCAACGACAAACCGGTCCTGGGAGCGCCCGATGCGGTCTATTCTGTGACCAACAATGCGGTGCCACTCGCTGCTTCGCCTGCATTTGTGATTGTCGCGCCGCATAGCGCCAATAGGAGTAGAATCCACGCAGTGAGACGCCGACACTTGGGATGTGCGATCGCACATTGCCATTGCGTCGAAGTCGCACACATTCGCGACGTGAAAACATTGCTTCGAATCGTTGAAGTTCTGACGCTACGGCTGGTCATCGGTGGTATTCCTGTCGGACAATACGTGAAATCCAAGACCGTTTCGGATATACTTACCACCCTCACTTCGTCAACGAGCTCACTCGCCGGTGTTGCCTTTTAGGATGACCGAATGAGAGTTCGTTTCCGAAGATCCGGCGATTTAGCATCCGATGATCGAGTTGTTGGTTTGTAAATACGACGTGTGGTCGTTCCGACAGTCGCTGTTCCCGAATCGAACTATTTTTTCTCTGGGTTGAGATTCGTCAATAGATGGGCTTCGGGGTTCATTCAAATGGCATCTCTTCAACCGGCACAGTCATGAAGCCAATCGGACGACACGTTTTGATCGAGTTTTGGGGGTGCAACGACTGCATCAACGATACTGACGTGATCGGCCAATCGATTCATGAGGCGGTTGCCGAAACAGGCGCGACCATTCTCAACTTGCACGTTCACGCTTTCAGCCCACAAGGCGTGACCGGTGTGGCGGTATTGGCAGAGTCTCACATGTCCGTCCATAGCTGGCCGGAGCACGCCTACTTGGCAGCCGACATCTTTACTTGCGGCGCAACGGTTGACCCCCACGCCGCCGTCCTGGTATTGCGGCGTTACTTTACGCCGACACACGTTGAGGTCAAGGAGATTCTGCGTGGAGAGCCACCCACGGCCGCAGTGGAGGCTCCCAATTCAGTCGACTTTTCCTCCACCGATTCGCAGATTTCGACGGAGTAGGAATGGCTTTAACTCTACCAACTGGAATCGATTTTCGATTGATGGCGCCGGGCGATATTGACGCGGTATTGGCAATTATCGGTCAGCATGACGAAGACGATTACGAGATGGCGCGCCAGGCTTTTGCCAATGGGGGAGGTGATCAGTTTGTCCTGACGGCTCATGATGAGGTCGTCGGAACAACCGGCGCATCCTATGCGGACGGGACCGACGCCACCTATTGGTTGTCATGGACCTATCTCGATGAGGTCTATCGGGGCCGCGGTTTGGGGTCGGTGATGCTTGAAACAATGGTAGATCAATTGCGAACTCTTGAGGCACGTAAGGTCTTTGTCAACGTCAGCGACTACGTCGATATGGAGCGTGGTTCAATCTATGAAGATGCGATGCGCGCCTACGAGCGCGCGGGGTTCGTCGAAGAATTACGACATCGTGATTACTACGACCGCAATGAATCGCTCATCGTGTTGGGTATGCGTCTTGCGCCGGAACCTCAGGCCAGCGGCACCGTCACACCTGACCAACGCGCCGGTCGACTTGTCGATTGTGGCGAAATCCCCGATACGGAAGATGCCTATTTGATCGACTGGGAATTCACCGAGGGAACCGGTTCGACGGACGACGATGTTCGCGAATACTTAAGTAAGATTGCAAAATGGGAAGGTCGGGTCGTATTCGTCAGTGCCTCGACCGAGGCGACGCGTGTCATGGGCCTATTGCGGAACAACGGTTTCTTCGAAGAAGGCCGTCTGCGCGACTTTTACGAAGATGGTATGGACGATATCCACTTCCGCTACGATTATTGACGGAACGCAACGGGTAATTATTCGGGATGGAGCAGCGCATTAGCCCCGGCGACGCTCGGGGATGCACCGCAATTGAATGAATGAGGCCGATTCAAAGCCCGCTTGTAGGAGAATCTCTGATTTGTCAACAGAGGGTTTTGAAACTATTTCCAGACATGAATCTCGCACGTGAAATGAAAACGGAGAAGAATCCAATGAGAGCAACGTTTCTGATTTGTGCCGTCGGTGTCGCGATCGTTTTTCTGAACGGTTGCTCGGCCGGACAGAATGCCCCAGTGCACGTCGTCGATCTCAACAAGGTACTTGACATTTTGGACAAGGTTCTGCAAGAGCCGCTGCCGGGGGATGCCGCCGGAAAAAACGAGCAAGACAAAGCCGCCGCGCCCGAGAATGAAGCAGCGGACGAAAACCAGATTGCCGAAGTGAAGGACGACAAAGCGATGACTGATGCGTTCTTGAATCAATTCGCCGATCAACTCAACGCCGCCAAACTGATTAGTGCACCGATCGGCGTCCGCTTTCAACCGGCCGGATCGATCGAGGGTTTCGTCGACAATAACAAAGACATGAAGATGAGTGGCACTGGCGAAACGCACTTGTTTGAAGTACAGATTGACCAGGAACGTAAACGGCTGATCGCGTCGGATAAGAACGGAAATCACCATCGAGATCGACCCTACCGCTATCGTCCCAGCGGATTCTTCATGGGTTACATGCTGGGGAATATGTTTACCCGTCAAAACAGCTATTACTCCGGTGCCCGTACGAAACCGAAGTTCGGATCGATGAAGATGAGCTCCAAGAGCTATCATAGCTCGGCCGTTTCGCAAGCTCGCGCGAAGTCATCGAGATCGTCATCGCCCCGGAGTAAAGGCGGGTCGCGCGGATTCAGTTTCGGTAAGTAAACCAGCCGGCGACTGACGACAGCGGTAAGACGAACTTCAGCGAACACGCGATCGTAAACGTGTCGACTAATTGGCTGCCGTGCGAGGAACAGTCACGGCTGAGTTCTCGCCGCACCGTCGTCGTGCAACAAAATGTTTGACCGTGTCGGTTCGAGTGTTGTGAGAATGAGCGCTGGCGCTTGGTTAGCTCACACGAGTCGATTGGATGCGATTCCACAGTCCGGTTGTAGGCAAATCTCAGCCAAAAATACCAGTGGTTTGATCCGTCAACAGAAGATTTCGAAACTGCCGTCTTGAAGCAAACGGACAAGACCAAGGTGGTAACATCATGAGTGGCTGTAGCGCATGAATCAGAACGACGTCCCTGAGACTCTCAACCCCCGACAACTCGGCGTGCTGCTCGGTTCGGTGCTTGTCATAGCGCTTTGTGGAATTGTCTACGAGTTGATCATCGCAACGGTGTCCTCGTACCTATTGGGCGACAGTGTCTATCAGTTCTCGATCACCATCGGTCTATTCATGTTCGCGATGGGATTGGGATCGTATTTCACGAAACTGATTGAAACGCAACTCGTCCGCGCGTTCGTGACGGTCGAATTGTTCATCGCGCTGATTGGTGGTGTCTGTTCCACGTTGCTGTTTGTCGTTTTCCCCCACTACGCGCTTTACAAGCCGGTGATGTACGGGCTGATTATCGTCATCGGCACGCTCGTTGGTTTCGAAATTCCGTTGCTCACCCGAATTCTCTCACGCCAGCGCACCTTACAGCAGTCTATCGCGCATGTTCTCTCGCTTGATTATTTCGGAGCTCTGGTCGGATCGGCTGCATTTCCGCTCTTGATGCTGCCCTACCTGGGACTGTTTCGCTCATCGTATGCCATTGGGTTATTGAATGTGTTTGTGGTGTACTGCGCGCTGTTCGTATTCGGGAGTCGCCTCAGGTGGCCCTGCTGGTTGGGCGCGCTGGGCGTCACCGCAATCCTCGCCACCGGCTTAGTGTATTCCACCGTGATCCGCAGATATGCCGAAGGGCAGCTCTTTGCCGATGCGATCATCTACACTGAGCAAACGCCCTACCAACGCATCATTGTTACCAAGCACGACGTCAATGGAAAATTGCGGTTATACTTGGATGGACATATTCAATTCTGTGAACGCGAAGAATACCGCTACCACGAAGCGCTCGTCCATCCGGCGTTCTCTATTCCAGGACAACGCTCGCGCGTCTTGATTTTGGGAGGGGGTGACGGATTGGCTGCTCGCGAAATCCTCAAATATGAGGACGTCGAAACGATCGATCTGGTCGACATCGATGAGCGCGTGACGTCTTTGTGTCGCCGATTCGAACCGATTCGGCGATTGAATGAAGGCAGCCTCGATAGTCCCAAGCTTCACGTGCACAATATCGATGCGTTCCGCTTTGTTCGTGAAACACAAAACCACTACGACCGTGTGATTATTGATTTTCCCGATCCGCGCAACGACGCGCTAACCAAGCTGTATTCCGTCGAGTTCTACCGGTTGTTGCGGCGGGTGATGACTCCGCAAGGTTTTCTGACGACCCAGAGTTCCTCGCCATACTACACTCGCGAGGTGTTTTGGGGCATCGCACATACCTTGCAGGCAGCTGGATTCGCCACGCACAGTTATCAGATTCATGTACCGACCTTCGGCAACTGGGGCTTTACACTTGGTGGTGTGGAAGGTGAGATTCCCAAGACCTTCCCGATCGACGTGCCGACTCAGTTTCTGACGACTGAAGTCATGGCTGTCGCGGATGTGTTCGGGCGTGATGTCTCCGAAATCGTGGTTCCCACCAACTCTCTTTATCAGCCGAATCTCTATCGGCTTTACCAGCAGGGCGCATCGCGTTAGACCGATTATCGAAAATCCGCAGCCGATTCTAGTTCGTGTGGAGTCAACAGCAGCGCTTAAATGCGTGGGGAACAAAGCCCATGGGCTACGTCCCGCAGAAAGCAAGGGAGAGAGTGACTGTTGGACGTTGGGTTCTTCTCCTGCGGTAACTAAACCTAAGAAGAGTGCTCGCCGATCCGGCGAGAGGGAATCTGGATGTCGTAGACTCATGCAACCGACGGGCTTTGAACTGTATTCTTCGCGGCTACAGAATAACGCAATCCGGCCTAGCCAATCTTTGCGGCCTTGGTGCCCTTGAGGAACTTCCAGCCGATGCGATACGCCACGCCGATACTAGTGTTTATTGTGATATTCACAACCGATATTGCGACGGCTGATGAGCTGAAGCAGATCGTTGCAAAGCCGTTGACTAAGTTATTTGAAACGAAGAATCGCATCGAAAACTTTCGTCACGTGGAGCGTTTTTTTCCGGTGAAGTCGATTCGTCGCGGCAAGTCAGTCTTCCGTTTCAAGGAATCACACCAAACATTAAATAACACGTATCGTTTCGACCGCAGCGTACGCAATGTGAAGCAATTTCTCGAGCGAACCGTCACGACAGGGCTATTGATCGTCAAAGATGACGTTATCGTCGCGGAGCGATATCACCATGGCAATACCCGAGACAGCCTTAACACTTCGATGTCGGTTGCAAAGTCACTCATATCGGCTTTGGTCGGAATCGCAATCGACGAAGGGCACATTGTCGGCGTCAACGAGACGGTAACACGATACCTGCCAGAGTTGAAAGGCACTGCCTACGCGGGAGTTCCCATCAAACACGTCTTGCAGATGTCGTCGGGCGTTCTTTTTTCAGAGGAGTATGCCGATGCCGATTCCGATTTTAATCGCCTGTTTTGCAAACTGGCCCGCGGACAACGACTGGACGAATACGTTGCCCGGTTGAGAAAGGATCGACCCTCTGGGAAGGCATTCCATTATGCCAGCATCGATACGCAGGTGCTGGCGATGCTTGTCGAACGAACCAGCAAGCAAGAGCTAGCGACCTATATCGAGGAAAAACTCTGGAAGCCGTTGGGTATGGAAGCGAACGCGACATGGTGTACCGATAATTATGGAAATCAGATCGCCTTCGTGTTGTTCAATTCCACATTACGTGATTACGCAAAGTTTGGACGACTCTATCTTCGGGGTGGAGACTGGAATGGTCGTCGGATCGTCTCCAAATCATGGGTCGAGCAGTCAGTACATCCCGACCGCGCCGATCTACTACTCAAAGACCATTATGGACCCGGGTGGGACATCGGTTACCAGTATCAATGGTGGGTTCCGAAAGGCGACGATGGCGAGTTTGTCGCCATCGGCATCTGGGGACAATACTTGTACGTCAACCCCAAGCATCGAATCGTGATCGTCAAGACTAGCGTCGATCCTGAATTCGACGAACGGGACCGCGAGACGATCGCTGTGTTTCGCGCGATCACGGCTCATTTGCAGACTAACTGACAACAACGAACCATCCCTACCGTCGTAACTGCTCCGCCAGCTTCACCATCTCGCGGACCAGACGCGACTCGTCGTCGGGGACATGCGGCGTTCGACGTTGTGTTGATCGGGGTTGGCCCAGCACGC
>Ga0315336_1001096_pt1 | contig 58392 bp, 38 predicted proteins | sample ASW5metaG_FD_204512 | JGI IMG/M metagenome (GOLD analysis project Ga0315336, IMG submission 204512) | Ammonia-oxidizing marine archaeal communities from Monterey Bay, California, United States - ASW #5 | ecosystem: Environmental > Aquatic > Marine > Intertidal zone | place: USA: California...
CTTCCTGACCGTTGGTCACACCATCACCATCACAGTCAAGGGCATCCCAAGCTGCAGTTGGTGTGGTATCTTGATTGGCAACAACCAGATCACAAGGATCTAATGGGTTGGTACCATCTATAATTTCTTGTCCATTGGTCACTCCGTCGCCATCACAATCAAGGTCTTCCCAAGCTTGTGTGGTTGGAACTGACTGACTCGATAACATAAAGTCACATGGATCAGTAGGATCAGTTCCATCAATAACTTCATCTCCGTTGGTCACTCCGTCACCGTCACAGTCTCCATCTATCCATTGCTGGCTAGGTGGTAGGGTTTGGTCGGCAACTACTAAGTCACACTCATCCAATGGATCGGTTCCGTTTCCGTCGTCAATTCCATTTCCGTCAGGATCAACTTCGTCTCCGTTGGTCACTCCATCACCGTCACAATCAAGATCTTTCCACTGTTGCGTAGTAATCGTGTAGTCTTGACTGGCCGCCATGTAATTACAAGGATCAACCGGATCGGTTCCGTCAATAACTTCCTGACCGTTGGTCACACCATCACCATCACAGTCAAGGGCATCCCAGGCTGCAGTTGGTGTGATATCTTGATTGGCAACAACCAGATCACAAGGATCTAATGGGTTGGTACCATCTATAATTTCCTGTCCATTGGTCACTCCGTCGCCATCACAATCCAATGCTTCCCAAGCGGCACTAATAATAGTAGTGTCTTGGCTAAGCGGATCGTAATCGCAAGGATCAACCGGATCGGTTCCGTCAATGACTTCTTGTCCGTTGGTCACTCCGTCACCGTCACAGTCTGCATCTAACCACTGTTGGCTAGGTGGTAGGGTTTGATCGGCAACAACCAGATCACAAGGATCTAATGGATCGGTTCCGTTTCCGTCGTCTGTTCCGTTTCCGTCAGGATCAACTTCGTCTCCGTTGGTCACTCCATCACCGTCACAATCAAGATCTTTCCACTGTTGCGTAGTAATCGTGTAGTCTTGACTGGCCGCTAGGTAATCACAAGGATCAACCGGATCGGTTCCGTCAATAACTTCCTGACCGTTGGTCACACCATCACCATCACAGTCAAGGGCATCCCAGGCTGCAGTTGGTGTGGTATCTTGATTGGCAACAACCAGATCACAAGGATCTAATGGGTTGGTACCATCTATAATTTCCTGACCGTTGGTCACTCCGTCGCCATCACAATCCAATGCTTCCCAAGCGGCACTAATAATAGTAGTGTCTTGGCTTAATGGATCATAGTCACAAGGATCAACCGGATCGGTTCCGTCAATAACTTCCTGACCATTGGTCACTCCATCACCGTCACAGTCTGCATCTAACCACTGTTGGCTAGGTGGTAGGGTTTGATCGGCAACAACCAGATCACAAGGATCTAATGGATCGGTTCCGTTTCCGTCGTCAATTCCATTTCCGTCAGGATCAACTTCGTCTCCGTTGGTCACTCCATCACCGTCACAATCAAGATCTTTCCACTGTTGCGTAGTAATCGTGTAGTCCTGACTTGCCGCCAAGTAATCACAAGGATCAACCGGATCGGTTCCGTCAATAACTTCCTGACCGTTGGTCACACCATCACCATCACAGTCAAGGGCATCCCAGGCTGGAGTTACAGTTACTGTTTGATTTCCATTAACATAGTCACAAGGATCCTGTGGGTCTGTACCATCCGTTACTTCCTGTCCATTTGTAACACCATCGCCATCACAATCTGCTAGTAACCAAGTTGTAGAAGGTGGTAATGTTACAAGTATCGGATTATAATCACATGGATCGTTTGGATTGGTTCCATCTGTAGATTCATCACCATTAGTTACACCGTCACCATCACAATCCGCCGCAGCCCAAACATCATAGGCATCCTGTTCAGGACTACCCGGATTCATAGGATCCGTCTGAGTAGTTGGGTTTGTTACACTACAAGGATCTGCAGGGTCCGTACCATTAGTGCATTCTGTTGCATTGTCTTCTCCATCACCATCACAATCGAGAGCACCAATTGGGTTAGCAGGATCTGAGGCTAAAATAGCGCAAACATCAATTGATCCGTCTAAAACGCCAGCGCAATCAACCGTGGCAACGGTAAGTGTGGCACATTCTATTAATCTTGTACATACATTATCCGGATGTGTTACTACCAAACAATATTGATTTCCATTTAGGCTAGTATCCGCGTTAATACTTAAGGAGGCAGTGTTCGTACCTGAATAAGTCGCGTCATCGGTTAAGGCTACACCAGTAGTATCAGGATCGCCCAAATACCATTGGTAAACAGCAGTTGCCGTTACATCTGTGGCACTCGGACCAGTATAATCCGGAGTTGTGCTAGGCGCAGAGCCACTATAATCGTTTGTGCTTGTCGCAGTTACTCCAGCGGTGAATGTTGCTGAAGAACCGCTATTTACTGTTTGATCTACTGGAGCCGTATCAACAACAACTTGAGTTGCTAATATTTCTGCTCCTGTAACGCCATTGTAACCTCCAGCAGTATTACCACTTCCTGTAGTTACTCGTCCGTTGGCATCTACCACCGTTGCCGAATCTCCAAGTATTCCATCTCCGTCGTTGTCCGTTCCTCCAGATTCAACAACATCTGGACATCCATCATTATCGGAATCCAAATCAAAAGAGTCCGGAGTGCCATCACCATCTGTATCACAACCCGTGGTATTTCCAGTAATATTAAAAATAAATTTATCTAAAAATATACCTGTATTTAATGCACCGACTACGGTATTTTGAAATCTGACAGTTACAGTAGATCCGGTTGAAATACCAGAAAAGTTATATGTATTCCAAACAACATCCCATGTTCTTACACCAACTCCGTCTCCATTATTCACCGCTGGATTGGCATTTATAAGCGTAGAAACTGTTCCTCCATCTACTATTACAATAGCTCTAGTGGCAACATCTATACCCGTAAAGTCAATGCTAAAATCAAATTGCGTTCCAGGAGTACCAACATTGAATGTTTGTTCAATAATTCCGTGTGCCGATCCGTATAGATCGATGGACTGGTCTTCGATCGAGGCATTGCAATAATCTCTTAAGACATCTATATTTCCACCTACTACGTTCCAGCCATTGATTGAAGTGAATCCAGTAACCCAATCGGTTTCCCCATCGGGGCCCACCGAAAATGGAAGTGGTCCTGAATATCCTTGAATATTTGGAATTTCAAATGATCCGTTACTACTAAGGTTACCACATTCATTGGCATCTGTGATTCCATCATTATCATCATCTTCATCACATAAATCACTTATTCCATCACCATCATTATCCGGAAGTGTTGTAACTGTTACACTACATGGATCGTAAGGGTCCGTTCCGTTGCTATTTTCTACCCCATTGGTTTCACCATCACCATCACAATCGGCTGCTTGCCAAATTGGGTTCGACGTATCCTCATCACCTATGGTCCCATCGTCTACACACGGATTATACGGATCGGTTCCATTAGTATCTTCATCGCCGTTGGTGGTTCCATCGCCATCACAATCGGCTGCGATCCATATTGGATTTGTATTATCATACCCTGTATATCCAGGTGATTGAACAGGATCACATGGATCCAAAGGATCGGTACCATCAATTTGTTCTTGTCCGTTAGTTACTCCATCACCATCACAATCCATGAGGTTCCAGGCAGATGAGGGTGTTCCTTGATTTACAATTCCGAAGTCACAAGGATCCTGAGGATCTGTTCCTTCTAAGATTTCATCACCATTGGTAACTCCATCGCCATCGCAGTCCAAATCATTCCATGATGAACTTACGGCTACGGTCTGATTTCCATCAATATAATCGCAGGGATCATAAGGATCTGTCCCGTCTGTGTTTGCTTCATCACCGTTAATTACTCCGTCACCATCACAATCGGCTGCTTGCCAGATTGGATTTGTTGCATCATATCCTGTATAACCAGGAGATTGAACCGGATCACAAGGATCGAAAGGGGTAGGATCTACTCCATTCAAAACGCCATCACCATCACAATCGGCATTGGCCCAGATCGGATTTCCGGGATCTTCGTCGCCCATGATACCATCATCCACACAAGGATCATTGATGTCCGGATCAACAGAATCACATGTTCCATCTCCGTCTGTATCGATACATCCAGTTACCAGAACACTTTCCGTTAGATCATCTCCTGTGGTTGAAGGATCAATTTCTGTACCTGTAGCGGCAGTTGTATTATTTGTAATTGTATTTCCATCTTGACCAACATCCACGGTTCCTTCTATGGTTAAGGTTACACTTTCACCGGAATTAAGAGATGGAATTGACCAGGTTGGCGCAGCATATGAAGATGCTTGGGCTCCGCCCGTATTTCCATTATTAACTGTAGCCGTTAAGCCCACCGGAATAGTATCATCAAGTGTTATTCCCGTTGCAGGATCCGGACCATTGTTGGTAACCGTAATTGTAAAAGTCACTACATCTCCCTCTGGAGGCGTAGCGGTTCCACTTGACAAAGTTTTCACTGTAACCAGATCAGCTACAGGTGCTGCTACACCATTATTATTGCCATCGGAGCCGTTGTCCAGATCGTTGGCAACATTAGGGTCTGTCTCATCTGCACTTACTAAAGTTGAGTTTGTAAAGGCTCCTCCAATGTTAATTGTGGCCGTTACTGTAATTGTTACATCATTGGCAGGGCTGCCACTCGCAATACTTGGAATAGTACATGGGAAACCTGTACACCCGCCTCCAGTTACAGTAGCTATAGTCAAATTCGTTGGAGTATCCGATATTACCACATTAGTGGCTGTATCCGGTCCATTGTTGGATACAACCATTGTGTAGGTAACGGTATCTCCTGTTTGGTAAGGACTGCTATCAATTAATGTTTTTGTTATTCCAACGTCAGCAACAGGACCAGCGAATCCATTATTGTTTCCATCACTTCCATCGTCCAGATCATTGGCCGCAACCGGATCGATCTCATCGGCACTTACAGCGGTTGTATTTGTAAATGCTCCTGAAGCAGCAATTGTTGCCGTTACTGTTATAGTCACATCATTGGCAGGACTTCCACTTGCAATACTTGGAATGGTACATGGGAAACCAGTACATCCTCCACCAGTTACCGAAGTGATCGTTAAATTTGTTGGGGTATCGGTAACCACCACATTGTTGGCAGTATCCGGTCCGTTATTTGAGACAACCATTGTATAGGTTACTGTATCTCCGGTTTGGTAAGGACTACTATCCACTAAAGTCTTGGTGATACCAACATCAGCAACCGCTGCGGCTACACCATTATTGTTGCCGTCGCTTCCATTGTCTTGATCGTTAGATGCTACCGGGTCAATCTCATCTGCGCTTACCGTAGTTGTATTGGTAAAGGCACCTGCATTGTTAATCGTTGCCGTAACTGTAATAGTCACATCGTTGGCAGGACTTCCACTTGCAATACTTGGAATGGTACATGGGAAACCAGTACATCCTCCACCAGTTACCGAAGTGATCGTTAAATTTGTTGGGGTATCGGTTACCACCACATTGTTGGCAGTATCCGGTCCATTGTTAGAAACGACCATCGTATAGGTAACGGTGTCTCCACTCTGGTAAGGGCTGCTATCCACTAAAGTCTTGGTGATACCAACATCAGCAACCGCTGCGGCTACACCATTGTTGTTGCCGTCGCTTCCATTGTCTTGGTCGTTCGATGCTACCGGGTCAATCTCATCGGCACTCACTGCTGTTGTATTGGTAAAGGCACCTGCATTGTTAATCGTAGCCGTAACTGTAATAGTCACATCATTGGCAGGACTTCCACTTGCTATACTTGGAACGGTACATGGGAATGAGGTACATCCTCCTCCACTTACTGTTACAATACTCAAATTTGTTGGGGTATCGGTTACCACCACATTGTTGGCAGTATCCGGTCCATTGTTAGAAACGACCATGGTATAGGTAACGGTGTCTCCACTCTGGTAAGGGCTGCTATCAACTAAAGTCTTGGTAATTCCAACATCAGCAACCGCTGCGGCTACACCATTGTTGTTGCCGTCGCTTCCATTGTCTTGGTCGTTAGATGCTACCGGGTCAATCTCATCTGCGCTTACCGTAGTTGTATTGGTAAAGGCACCTGCATTGTTAATCGTTGCCGTAACTGTAATAGTCACATCGTTGGCAGGACTTCCACTTGCTATACTTGGAATGGTACATGGGAAACTAGTACATCCTCCTCCAGTTACCGAAGTGATCGTTAAATTTGTTGGGGTATCGGTTACTACCACATTGTTGGCAGTATCCGGTCCGTTGTTAGAAACGACCATAGTATAGGTTACCGTCTCTCCACTCTGGTAAGGGCTGCTGTCTACCAAAGTCTTGGTAATTCCAACATCAGCAACCGCTGCGGCTACACCATTGTTGTTGCCGTCGCTTCCATTGTCTTGATCATTGGCCGAAACCGGATCGATCTCATCTGCGCTTACCGTAGTTGTATTGGTAAAGGCACCTGCATTGTTAATCGTTGCCGTAACTGTAATTATCACATCGTTGGCAGGACTTCCACTTGTAATACTTGGAATGGTACATGGGAATGTGGTACATCCTCCTCCACTTACTGTAACTATTGTCAAATTCGTTGGGGTGTCGGTTACTACCACATTGTTGGCAGTATCCGGTCCATTGTTGGAAACTACCATGGTATAGGTTACCGTCTCTCCACTCTGGTAGGGACTGCTGTCTACCAAAGTCTTGGTAATTCCAACATCAGCAACCGCTGCGGCTACACCATTGTTGTTGCCGTCGCTTCCATTGTCTTGGTCGTTAGATACTACCGGGTCAATCTCATCAGCGCTTACCGTAGTTGTATTGGTAAAGGCACCTGCATTGTTAATCGTTGCCGTAACTGTAATTGTCACATCATTGGCAGGACTTCCACTTGCTATACTTGGAATGGTACATGGGAATGTGGTACATCCTCCTCCACTTACTGTTACAATACTCAAATTTGTTGGGGTATCGGTTACTACCACATTGTTGGCAGTATCCGGTCCATTGTTAGAAACGACCATCGTATAGGTTACCGTCTCTCCACTCTGGTAAGGGCTGCTGTCTACCAAAGTCTTGGTAATTCCAACATCAGCAACCGCTGCGGCTACACCATTGTTGTTGCCGTCGCTTCCATTGTCTTGATCATTGGCCGAAACCGGATCGATCTCATCTGCGCTTACCGTAGTTGTATTGGTAAAGGCACCTGCATTGTTAATCGTTGCCGTAACTGTAATAGTCACATCATTGGCAGGACTTCCACTTGCTATACTTGGAATGGTACATGGGAAACCAGTACATCCTCCTCCAGTTACCGAAGTGATCGTTAAATTTGTTGGGGTATCGGTTACCACCACATTGTTGGCAGTATCCGGTCCGTTGTTAGAAACGACCATCGTATAGGTTACCGTCTCTCCACTCTGGTAGGGACTGCTGTCTACCAAAGTCTTGGTGATACCAACATCAGCAACACCAACAGCAACTCCATTGTTATTGCCGTCGCTTCCATTGTCCTGATCATTGGCCGCAACCAAGTCGATCTCATCGGCACTCACCGTAGTTGTATTGGTAAAGGCACCTGCATTGTTAATCGTAGCCGTAACTGTGATAGTCACATCATTGGCAGGACTTCCACTTGCAATACTTGGAATGGTACATGGGAAACTAGTACATCCTCCTCCGCTTACTGTAACTATTGTCAAATTCGTTGGGGTGTCGGTTACTACCACATTGTTGGCAGTATCCGGTCCATTGTTAGAAACGACCATCGTATAGGTTACCGTCTCTCCACTCTGGTAAGGGCTGCTATCCACTAAAGTCTTGGTAATTCCAACATCAGCAACCGCTGCGGCTACACCATTGTTGTTGCCGTCGCTTCCATTGTCCTGATCATTGGCCGCAACCAAATCGATCTCATCTGCACTTACCGTAGTTGTATTGGTAAAGGCACCTGCATTGTTAATCGTTGCCGTAACTGTGATAGTTACATCATTGGCAGGACTTCCACTTGCTATACTTGGAATGGTACATGGGAAACTAGTACATCCTCCTCCACTTACTGTAACTATTGTCAAATTCGTTGGGGTATCGGTTACCACCACATTGTTGGCGGTATCCGGTCCATTGTTAGATACGACCATGGTATAGGTTACCGTCTTTCCACTCTGGTAGGGACTACTGTCAACCAATGTCTTTGTAATACCAACATCAGCGACACCAACGGCTACTCCGTTGTTATTGCCGTCGCTTCCATTGTCTTGGTCGTTAGATGCTACCGGGTCAATCTCATCAGCACTAACTGCTGTTGTATTGGTAAAGGCACCTGCATTGTTAATCGTTGCCGTAACTGTAATAGTTACATCATTGGCAGGACTTCCACTTGCAATACTTGGAATGGTACATGGGAATGTGGTACATCCTCCTCCACTTACTGTAACTATTGTCAAATTCGTTGGGGTGTCGGTTACTACCACATTGTTGGCAGTATCCGGTCCATTGTTAGAAACGACCATCGTATAGGTTACCGTCTCTCCACTCTGGTAAGGGCTGCTGTCTACCAAAGTCTTGGTAATTCCAACATCAGCAACCGCTGCGGCTACACCATTGTTGTTGCCGTCGCTTCCATTGTCTTGGTCGTTAGATGCTACCGGGTCAATCTCATCAGCGCTTACCGTAGTTGTATTGGTAAAGGCACCTGCATTGTTAATCGTTGCCGTAACTGTAATTGTCACATCGTTGGCAGGACTTCCACTTGCTATACTTGGAATGGTACATGGGAATGTGGTACATCCTCCTCCACTTACTGTAACTATTGTCAAATTTGTTGGGGTGTCGGTTACTACCACATTGTTGGCAGTATCCGGTCCATTGTTGGAAACGACCATCGTATAGGTAACCGTCTCTCCACTCTGGTAAGGACTGCTGTCTACTAAAGTCTTGGTGATACCTACATCGGCACTAGGAACACTACAAGCAGCAGGTGCTGTACCGGCATTAGTTTCATTCAAGGTACAGGCTCCATCGGCTGAAAAAGTAGCCGTTAAGTCAATCGCTCCTCCATCGGCAGACATTTGTACGCCTGTAAACGTATATGGAGATGTGATCGTACCAACGGCAACAGAAGCTGTTCCGTCACCTGTTAGGTTCAAGGTTCCTGTTGTTGGAGCATTTGCAAAAGTTACCGTTACATCGGCTGTAAAAAAGTCGTCAGCCGGATTACTTGAAGTTCCATTATCGTTACAGGCCGAAAGATTTGATGTACTTATTGCCGTGATATTGCAGGGAGCAAAAACTTCAATGATTGCAACGGCTGTATCACAATTTGTCGGCTCTAAAGCTTCGCAAATCTGATAAACTACATTATAAGTTCCAGGTGTGGTTCCGGCAGGAATTGTAAACACTCCTGCAGCATTAATTGTGAGACCTGTTAACCCAGCATTATTAGTGATACTTGGGACAACTTCAGCATTTGCGAATGCTGTTCCATTCAATGTATCGTTAGGAAAAACGGATGCAGTCGTACCTCCGGTCGTTCCGTTGATTGGGGTACCGCTAAAATCATTGTTAGTAGCAACTATACATGACATTACTATGTCACCCGTAAAACTAACAGATTGTCCCGGGGCTCCTATGGTTGCTCCATTTGGTGGAAACTCAGTTACCGCACCACTCGTGGTCGTTCCATTCAATCCACCATTCACTGCTGTAGTTGGTGTTCCGTTTGCAATGGCAATAAATCCACCACTACCTCCCCCTCCGGGGCCTTCACTTTCATTATTAGTTAACAATTGATCTCCCCCTTTTCCACCAACAGCGGATAGGGATAAAGAATTGCTTATTGCTGCAGATTCCAAGACAATGGTACCACCGGCACCTCCACCTCCCGGTGCGTCATTATGATTAGGAACGGTGTTTGGAGCAGCCTGTCCATTCGCGAGAAACGATCCGGATCCCGAAATTGTACCTGCATCGATCAAGATGATTCCTCCACCGTCTCCTCCGTCGTTGTTTGCATCATTATTACCATCACCGGCTCCACCTCCACCTCCGAAGAAAATGGTTTGTGTAGCATTTGCATTAAGTGGTCTTCCACCAAGGCCGCCAACAGGATCCCGGCGATCACCACCCCATGCGGAATTACTCGGCGCTACGGAAAGTGCATTTTGATTACTAGATGCATAGGTATATCCTCCACGACCACCTCCTGAGGAATTGGTGCGTGTATTGGGGGGCGTATTTGCTATATAGTCCGGATCTAAACTCCATGCTGCAGCACCTGTACACGTAGAGCACATAATTCCAGCGCCTCGAAACCAGGTGTTGCCATTATTTCCATTGGCTCCACCACCGCCACCGGCGTTGTGAGCATTTCCACCTCCACCACCATTGGCTGGTGCTCCTCGTCCATATCTACCGCCAAGTCCATCATATTCTGGTCCATAACCGGCAATACTTTCACCTTTTTCCGCACTAAGCGCATTAGAGTTCGTAACATAATCTGTATAAATGTTGGCACCATGCTGCGAGGTATTGTTCTCACGAATACCGGCTCTAAATCCAAGTTCAGATACATTGACCAAACCATTATTAACTATGGTCACTGCATTGATGGCTACTATTCCTCCAATTCTATAGGCCCCAGTATCTTGCCAGGTGGTTGCCGTAATGGACCCACCACCGTTAATGGTCAAGGTATCATATTGAGGAACTTTTACGACTTGCGTAAATGCTGAAGTCAAGTAACCAAATGTAAGGGGGCACACAGATATCTCATTTCCCGTGACACCTTCCACATAGGCATATTCATAGGTTCCGGCACCATTCAAATTTGTGATCGCTCCGTAGGAAACGGAATTAGATGTATTAATTTGTGCACCTTGAGCCTGGTAAATGAGTATAAGATCTCCGGCCACTAAGCCACCGAGATCTACAGCTATGTTTCTTACCTGTATAGTTGTTGCTCCTACCGAAACGTTGGCAGTAACAGGTGAGTAGGTATTTACGATTGTGTTTGATGCTGAAACCGTCAAATCTCCGTCCTTTGCATATTGAGCATAAATGGGATTGACATTTAAAAAACAAATTATACCCAAAAGGGTGAGGTAAAAGTTGTACCGTTTGTTCTTAAATTGGAGCAGTGTAAAATTTTTCATAAGTTGAGTTCTATGTATTAATAGAATTTATTTCAAATACAAAAAGCCACAGGAACAAGTTTTGCTCCAGGGCTTTAAATCAAAAAAATTTAATGTGAGTTCAAGTAGGTTTGAAGTATTAATTGGGGGTTCAAATATTTGGTTGATTTAGGTGGCGTAAAACTACAGGAATATTCCAATCCTACAAGAGCGATAAATTACATAGCGTCTGTTTTCGATTAAAAGCATTTTTTATCGTTATAATACAGTTATAATTGATTAAATACGATTTTTCTTACTAATTTTTATATAAATACGCTAAATTTTTTACTTACTTTTCATCAAATTTTACTTACAAATCATCGACAAACATCAATTTATATCTGTAAAAAGCATTTTTTGTTAACTAAATTTCCATGGTTTTCAGCCTAAAAAGGTGATAAATATTATCGAAATATGAGGAGGGTCGAGGCGTATTCTTCCGAAGAAAAAACAAGAAATCTAAGAGATATATTTCTCTTTTTATTAAGAAGATTTTCCCTTCATCTAAAAAAAAATCCACCTCAATAAGGTGGATTCTAATGGGTGATTTATTTTTTATTCTGAATAAAAACGTTTAGAAAATATGTTCCGGACGCCTCGAAGAACGATCCATTAAACAAATCCTCTTCTTCTAGCTTCTTCAATAACCATTTCATCGTTGGACGACTTTATATCGAACAATTCCTTGATATGGTTCTTACGCTTCTCAATAGCACTGAGGGATAGGTTGATATAATTCCCCAAATTCTTGGTCTGCACCCCACGCGATAAATGATATAGTATCTGTAGATTGACCGTGTCCAAGGAAAAGTTATTGTTCATCATTTTTCTGAAATGGCTGGTCACCGTAGTACTATAATAGGTTTTACCATCCATGATCTCCTCAAAAGCACGGACCAGCTCCGTAGAAGACAGATCACTCTTAATAAGAAATCCTTCCGGATTTACCGTTTGAAGAATATTATGTATTCGGCTGTCTTCATTATGCATGGTGCTAATAATGACCTTGGCCTTTGGATACTGCTGCTTGAAAATCGAAGCAAGATCCTCACCTGAAGTAACCGTCCCGTCACTGGAAGGCGGCAGCTTAATGTCAATTAAAGCAAGGTCGTAGGGCTTTTTGCTCACATTCTTTTTAATATAGGCAATTGCCTCATCACAATCAAATGCTGTGTCAATATTGCAATTAATAGGTTTCTCGCAATTTTCCATCAAGGTATTTCTATACCCTTCAATAATCATAGGATGGTCGTCCACCATCAGCACGTTTACATTATTTTTCATTTTACACTCATTTTTTATTTCACCTGGGGACACGGGAAAACTAGTTTCTCGCAGTAATTAATTATTGATAGTTAATCTTAACCGTAATTATAGTTCCTTTTCCTTTTTCACTATCCACTTTAAGGATCCCCTTCATTTGCTTCACCCTTGATTTAATATTCTTTAGGCCAATTCCTTTTTTCACCTTGTTTACTAACATTCCAGCTCCGTCATCCTCTATGCGCAACAAGATATCATTTTCTTCTTTTATAAAACTTACAATGCCATTTTTCGCGTTGGCATGCTTGTGTATATTCTGAAGTGCCTCCTGCACAATTCTATACAAATGGACTTTAACATTGTTGGGCATTTCCTCCCAATGTATAATATAATCATTTATGAATTGATATTTTGAAGGATTAATCGTATCCAAGTTATTCTGAATTTCGATTAATTGCTCTATAACTTCGGTAAAAATAACATCTTTCGCAAATATATCCGAATTAAGGCCGTGAGAGATCTGCCGAATCTCAGTTTCAATACTCTTCAATTCTTCTAAATATTTAAGTCGTGTTCCTACCGATTCTTTATCGTTTTTGGTATTCAGACTATCAAGACTCAATCGAGTTCCGAAGAGACGCCCTAACACTCCATCGTGTAACTCTTCAGACAAACGCCTTTTTTCCAATTGCTTGCCCTCTTCTAATTTTAACTGCTGTGCCAACATTAAATTGTAAATCTCTTCATTGGCCGTTTGCTGAGACTCTCTAAACTGAAGTTCTTTTTTATTTAACTTTTGTTGAATTATGATATACACCAGAAGGAAAACAGCCAGCAAACTTAAGAGCCCTATAAACAGTTGCTTGTTCCGGCGGTTCACTTCGGTGTTTTCTATTTCAATTTGATCTGTCTCGAATCGGATCCGTGCAAATTGCTCCTGAAATCGTCGTTGCGCCTGTTGAAGACTGTCGCTTAAATGTATATAAGCCCGTGTTGAAGCTAATGCTTCGGTTTCATCAGCACTTTCGCTCAACACGTTCAAAGCATCCAATATTCCCTTATGATACTTAATGGGTTTGGCTTTACTTAAAGCAATGAGGGCTTGTTCGCGGGCCAATTCTGATGAATCAACCGATTTATAATACTCTGCCAAATGAATGTGACTGGTAACCGCTCCTAAATTATCTCCAATACTGTCTCTTATCTTCAAAGGTTTTAAGAATAGTTGCGGTAATTCATTTAAATCTCCGGAGCGAAACTTGGCGAATGCCAGATTATCCTGCAAGCGTGCGTAAGTAACGGTTCTTTTGTAAAAAATACTGTCATACGCCAGGCCCTGCTCATAATAATCAATGGCCTTGTCGTATTGTTCAGCATTAAAATAAGCAAACCCAATATTGTTTAAACTGCTTACTTCCAACGGCCTATCATCTAACTTTTTTCGCCCGTCCAGCGCCATTTCATGATATTCAAGCGCTTTATCATAACGCCCCAATTCAATAGAAATCAGTCCTAAATTTGTATAAGCGGAGGTTAACGATTTTAAGTCATCACTAGATTCCAAGTACTCGATCGCCTTAACAGAACTCGCTTCTCCTCCCATATAGTCCTCTGCATTTTTCTGAATTATTCCCATGGTAACAAGTGCCTTTCCAGCTTTATAAAGGCTATCCAAACGCACATACATTCGTTGTGCCAAATAGTAATTATTATAAGCACTATCGACTTGTTCCTTCTTCAAAAAATAGTATCCGCGATTTGAATAGGTGTTAGCTATTTCCAATGAGTCATTTAAATCGAACGCTAAATTTCGAATCTCATCATTCACATTCCGGTAGGCTTCTAATTCATTAAGTTTCCGATACTCTAATCTGATCTCGCTTAATTTTAACTTACGTGCCGTGTCGCTTTTGATAGTTCTAGCTAATTGCAAAGCTTTATCCAGAAACGATAAACTTTCTCCCTTTGATACATCGAGTTGTCGAGATTGCACAATAAAATGTGTAATACTGTCCAAGTTCTTTTCCTGCTTTTTCTTCCCACCAAAATTGACCTGTTGTTGGCATGAAGTGCTCAACAGGAATAGTGCTGATATAAGCATTAGTTTTGCCGAATCATTGGCTGTAAATAATATTTTCATAGAAATTTTGGTCATAGTACATTCTCACATCGTCTGCGTTACAAAACTATCGATAATTAAGCGAAGCATGAAAATAAAAAAGATACCCTTCATTTTGCAACACGCAATTGAAGGGTATCTTGATATGGGATAATTCTTTGCCCTAAATATTTTTATGCCTTAGGATCTGGAATATCATCATCGCCTCCGGTATCATCACCATCGGGATCTGGAATGTCGTCATCGCCACCGGTCTCACCACCATCGGGATCTGGGATGTCGTCATCGCCTCCGGTCTCACCACCATCGGGATCCGGAATGTCATCATCGCCTCCGGTTTCACCTCCTTCGGGATCTGGAATGTCGTCATCGCCACCGGTCTCACCACCATCGGGATCGGGAATATCATCATCCCCTCCGGTTGGGTCATCGTTGGTGTCATGGGTTGCTTGAATTTTCAAGGCACCGTCCACCTCAAGTTCAAGAGCGGCATTATCTGCCGTGATCTCGTCGAGGCTTTCAGCCTCACAGGCTACAAAAATAATGGCTAATAGAAATACTACTAGAATGTTCTTAATTGCTTTCATAAATGGAGATTTTTAGGTTTATATGTAAAGGTTCTCTAAGGGATTGTTAACATCTTAGAGTTTATGTTGAAATAGGGTATTTCAGGAATAGAACACCAATTGTGGATAACATCATTTCCCTAAAATGATGGTTAAATTCCTTAGTATTCTAAAAAGTGAAGCTTCTTGGTTTGTAACAAACTTGTTGTTGTGATTGAGGCTAAATTAAATATAAATGAGGGTACTATTTAATCCTACACATCGTAATTTGTAGATTTTGGGCATTCAAATGTGGATGTAGGTCGTAGACGGGTCAATGGTTGGATTATACCATTCACTAGGCAACTATGAGACTTTTATTAGACAAGTTGTCTTTTAAAAACTCCACATTTTGTCGATATGATTTGGAAAATGGTATGTATAAATTTGAATTTCTTAAACTGCAAGTCGATTTACCAAAATGAATACGAGACACATATTGAGTATTCACGATATAACTATTATGGATTCTCACAAAATTCTTAGGTAAGGTCTCCTGAAAATATTTAAGCGATTTAAAAGCTCCCACTACATCACCACTTTCCATCATGAAATCTGTAGTATTATTGTCCGCTTTCAAATAAACCACCTCATCCATATTTATAAATTTATAATCTCCATACGACTTGAAACAAAGTGTGCTATCGGCTTCGGTACTGTGATTCTTCTGAAATCTAAATAGGGTACGACGCAATAATTTCAAGTCTATAGGTTTCAATATATAATCTAATACGTCATTACGGATGCTTTCAATGGCATATTCGGCTGTTTCGGCAAGCACCACAAATCTAGGTAGCTCATCTATAAATTTTCGGAGACCATTCAACATTGAGAACATCGTTTTCTCACATCCGTTTCCGGGAATTTCTATGTTCATAAAAACCAGAGCCGGCGATCGTTCCAAAATAAGATCGAGGCCTTCATCTTCGGTCGCGGCAACACCAACACATAAATATTGATTAAAGTTTTCAAAGGCCAATTGTATTTTTTGAATTGTGTCAGGGTCGTCATCGATAATTATAAAGGGATATTGCATAACAGAAGCTTTAAGTAATTGAAACTCAAATTAGGGATAATAAAATAGCGCGATACTATACGCCAACAAAATATCGTTTATTAGGCATTTTATATTACGGTAAAACCGCAATAGATTTACGGTGTGATTGTCGAAATAGTAGATTACCAGCATATTATGTCGATGAATTGATAATATTTCATCTATTTTTACAACACATTTCCCAATTTGTATGGCGTGAAAAATTTTCTCGTATCGCAGTTAATTACTCAATTTAGGACTATCGAGCCCATGCGTTTGGTGATTTATGTCGTCCTCTATTTTTTAGTAGGCATTATCATGAATGAAATTGGAAAGTATGCCGAAATAGCCAAATTTACCTATTGGTGGCAGGTAATTACCTGTTATATACTTTACATGATTCCTGTCTCTCTTTTATTGCGTCCTTATACGTTCTTCACGCAGTATGCTTACGGTCTCGTTGCAATGGGTATTCTTGAATTTTGTGGCTATGTTTTAGGCTCTTCATATATCTATCCCAACAATGTGCTCGACACATGGTTTGGACCACACGTTTTCGCGCTCACCATGACCCTATTTTTTGGATTATACTTCCCCATAGGCAATTGGGCTGTAGATAGGATATACACTGGTTTTTTCGGAGAAAAATAACCATAAATTTACGCAAAACTTATTGATATTTTACTGTAAGAATTTTCGGAAGTTCTGCGTAGTTTTATAGGATAATTAATCTAAATATTTATCCTCATGAAAAAATTAATGTTTATTTTCGCTATCGTAGGCCTAGTGCTTACCGCGAGTTGTACCCCAGAAGCCCTAACTAGTGACGAACAACAAATCGACAAAGGAGACTACAATACTGGAGCGGACGGATAGAAAGAGATCCTTTTTATCGGGGGTGTTGGTATCTATTATTCTGGTAGCAACACCCTTTTTATTTTATATCTACAAAATCGCCCCGCGAGATTCGACGGAGTGGGAAACCATTTTTGGCACGATCTCCTCTGGCAAGTATCAAAATGTTTCCTTCTTTTTTCATGCCTTGTTTACCAAAGTAATATTTGTGTTGCTCACAGGTATTTGGTTCATGACATCAAAGAATTGGTGGAAATACGCCATCCTGGTTCCATTTACCATGTTCTTATTTCAACTATCCGCGGCGGTGAACCATAACATCGAATATATAGATGAATTCGATTTTTGGTATTCTCTACCTATAATTTTACCCATACTATTCTTTCTTATCTATATTTCTGTTCGCATCGGTAAACGTTCTTCGGGTGAAGATTCCCTCAAAAGAGAAGTGGATCAAGAAATTACCAACATTTTTAGCGATAAATTGTAGGGAATATCCAACTAAAAGACCAACTATCCTTACTTTTTCATCTCTTATTCCACTTACAATTCTCTCTATATTTTGATTTCTTCGGAAGAATAATTTTACCCCGAAAATAGTTTGCAGTTGTTTCAAAAGTTTTAAATTTGCAACCGCTTCAGCGATGAAGCACGATCTTTATAATACGCGAAAATAGCTCAGTTGGTAGAGCGCCACCTTGCCAAGGTGGAGGTCGCGGGTTCGAATCCCGTTTTTCGCTCAACTACCAGAAGCTGAAGTGGTGGAATTGGTAGACACGTTGGACTTAAAATCCAATGTCCTTTGGGACGTACGGGTTCAAGTCCCGTCTTCAGTACAGATAAGAAAAAACCAAGTTGAAAGACTTGGTTTTTTTGTTTTAACGAACGTTGAAAGTTTACTTTCAAAAGTGAGGGAAAACAAAAAAAGACACGAAGTGTCACGGTTTTTTCTTTCAAAATGTTGTAACGAGACAAGCCGACTGAAAAGGAGGCACGTCCCGATGAAATATCAATATTCTGTAAAAAAAGACTTAGAAAATCACTGACACGAAGTGTCACGGTTTTTTCTTTCAAAATGTTGTAACGAGACAAGCCGACTGAAAAGGAGGCACGTCCCGATGAAATATCAATATTCTGTAAAAAAAACTTAGAAAATCACTGACACGAAGTGTCACGGTTTTTTCTTTCAAAATGTTGTAACGAGACAAGCCGACTGAAAAGGAGGCACGTCCCGATGAAATATCAATATTCTGTAAAAAAAGACTTAGAAAATCACTGACACGAAGTGTCACGGTTTTTTCTTTCAAAATGTTGTAACGGGACCTATCTGCCGATAGGCAGGCACACCAATTCAAAAGTAATCACGTCTACCTCTGGAAATCAATCCCAGATAAATCAAAAATCCCCTTCGGAATACACCAAAGGGGATTTTTAAGTTATCTACGTCTGATTAATGGTAAACAGTTTTGGATGACGCTCCATTTTCGTTGAAGTATTCCCATTTTCCGGTTTTCTTCCAATTCGTATAATTTCCTTTAGACTCCAATACTCCATTCTTATGATAGTAGCTCCAGGTTCCATTGATCTTTCCGTCTATATAGGTTCCAACAGACTTCATCACCTCATTGTCGTGATATTGCGTCCAGTTACCGGTTTTTACTCCATCTACATAATCTCCTTTAGATTCTAATTTCCCATTCTCATGATAGTATTTCCATTCACCCTCTTCTTTTCCATTGTTGTAACTACCAATCTCTCGTAACTGTCCGCTGTTATAATAGTACTTCCATTCACCGGTTTTACCGTTCATATCATAGGAACCTACATCTCTCAATTGCCCATTTTTATAATAGCCTTTTGCTTCTTTCAAATCACTATTTGCGATAGTCGTAGAACTCACTTCAACAGTGTTCTGCTCTTCCAATGTGTTCATCTCAATAGTATGAATAACAAGCTGCTGTCCTAAGTTCACTTTATCACTACTTAAGTTATTCCATTTTTTAATATCGCTAACTGACACTCCGTATTCTGAGGCAATTTTACCCAAATAATCACCACTTGCAACAGTGTAATTTATTATTCCTGTACTCTCACCAATAGTTTCTTTTTTAGCAACTTCTTCTTTTAATGCCAATTCACTTTGTTCGGCTTTACGGATTGCTTCTTCTTTAAGAGCGGCTTCTCGCAACGCGGCTTCTTTTAGAGCAGTCTCTTTTTCAGCTTCCAGTCTCATTTGCTCTTCTATTTCAGCCTGAGCTTTCTTGCTCTCCTCCTCCTTTGCATTGGCCAGTTTCTCTGCTTCTAATCGGGCAATTTCCTCCTTAATCGCATTATCTGTTTCTTTGGCGATACGTTCAGCTTCTTTTTTGGCCTTCTCCTCATTAGCTGCTGCAATCCGCGCTGCCTCTTCTCGTTCACGGTCTTCTTTGGCAGTGGCTTCCTTACGAGCCAATTCTTTTTGTTGCGCCTCCTTCATGGTGGCTTCTTTCAAGGCCAATTCTCGCTGTTGTGCTTCTCTTAAATCGTTTTCACGTTGCTTGGCTGCTTTGCGTGCTGCTTCCTCACGTGCAGCATCTTTCAAGGCTGCTTCATCATTGGTCTTTTCTCTAAGAGCAAGTTCTCTACGTTGTTCTTCCTTTAAAGCAACTTCTCTCAGTTGAGCTTCCTTCAAAGCAGCTTCCTTTAGCGCTGCTTCTTTCATTGCAGCCTCTTTCAAGGCAGTTTCCTTCAATGCAGTTTCTTTTAATGCTTGCTCTCGTTGTTCAGCTTCTCGAAGTGCCACCTCTTTCAAAGCAGCTTCTTTCAAGGCAGCTTCTTTTAAGGCAGCTTCCTTCATTGCGGCCTCCGTCATGGCAGCCTCTACCATGGCAGCTTCTTTTCGTGTGGCTTCTTTTAAAATTGCCTCTTTACGAGCTTCTTCTTTTAAGACATCTTCTCGTTGCTTAGCCTCACGTAAGGCGATCTCCTTTAAGGCGGCTTCCTTCAACGCAGCCTCTTTCAAAGCGGCCTCCTTGATGGCTGCTTCTTTCATCGCAGCTTCCTTCATAGCAGCTTCTTTTTGTGCCGCTTCCTTCAATGCTGCCTCCTTCATGGCCTGTTCTTTTAATTCGGCCTCACGTCGTTTTGCCTCTAAGAGTGCAGCTTCCTTTCTTTCTGCTTCCCGCTTCGCTTCTTCCTTAAGTGCAGCTTCCTTTATTGCTTGCTCTTTCAATGCTTGTTCTCTTTGTTGAGCCTCGCGTAAAGCGATCTCCTTTAACGCTGCTTCTTTTAACGCCGCTTCCTTGAGCGCTGCTTCCTTCAAAGCAGCCTCTTTCATAGCAGCCTCTTTCATGGCAGCTTCTTTTTGTGCTGCTTCCTTAAGTGCCGTTTCTTTGAGCGCTTGTTCTTTTAATGCTTCCTCTCTCTGTTGTGCCTCACGCAATGCGATCTCCTTTAAGGCTGCCTCTTTCAATGCAGCTTCCTTCAACGCTGCTTCTTTCATGGCAGCCTCTTTCATGGCAGCCTCTTTCATTGCAGCTTCTTTTTGTGCAGCCTCTTTTAAAACAGCTTCTTTGAGAGCTTGTTCCTTTAATGCTTCTTCCCGCAATTGAGCCTCCCGCAAGGCGATCTCCTTTAAGGCTGCCTCTTTCAATGCCGCCTCTTTTAAAGCAGCTTCTTTAATTGCAGCCTCCTTCATTGCGGCCTCCTTCAGTTCGGCCTCACGTTCAGCAACAGCCCGTTGCGCAGCTTCACGCTCTGCTTTGTCTTTTAAGCTTTGTTCCCGAAGCTTGGCTTCCCGCAAAGCAATCTCTTTTAATGCAGCCTCTTTAAGTGCTGCTTCTTTGAGCGCCGCTTCTTTCATAGCAGCCTCTTTCATGGCAGCTTCCTTCAAGGCAGCCTCTTTTCTGGCTGCTACTTTTAAGGTTGCCTCACGTTGCGCCTTTTCTTCCAAAGCAATTTCTCTCTGCTTGGCATCCCGCAATGCAATCTCTTTCAAAGCTGCTTCCTTCAATGCAGCTTCTTTTAACGTTTTCTCTTTAAGGGCAGCTTCTCGTATGGCAGCTTCCTTTTGAGCTGCTACTTTAAGCGCAGCTTCTTTTTGTTCAACTTCTTTTCTGGCGGCTTCGGCAAGTGCTGCTTCTTTCACTGCCGCCTCAGCCAAGGCATTATCCTTTGAAACTACCACTTTATTGGCTGCTTCATTATTCATAGTAATTATAGCTTCCAACTCCTTAACCTTATAAAGGCGATCTTCAAGTTCTTTTTTGAGGTAATTGGCGTAAGCAGCTTCATTTTCCAACTCCTTTTCCTTGACCTCTAGCTGGCGTAACAATTCCCCTTTTCCTTCCGGGTTAACTCCTGTTCGGGCGCCATCGCTGTATGCAATTCCCTCGAGATCGACCTTCGGCCTATTAAATTGATTCGGGCCACTAAAATCAGACACTGAATTGGAATCCGGTAACCCTATGTCTTCGTTGTCACTGGTTGAAGTATACCCTGGAGGACGAACTTCTCCATTACGCTGGTAGTACGTCCATGCACCTACTTTTTTACCGTTCAAAAAGTTTCCAACGGATTCTAGTTTTCCATTCTCATAATAATGCTTCCATTCGCCTGTTTTTTCACCTTTCGCATAGGCACCAACGGCTTCTAACTTACCATTTACATGATAGAATTTCCATTCTCCGGTTTCTTCGGTTCCAGATAAGGAACCGGTATAATACATCTGGCCATTGTCGTATTGTCTGGCCACATAACTAATTTGAGCATGGATTTCAGAAACGACCATCCCCAATAGCAGAACTAGTAAAATTTTTTTCATACCCCTATGTTTTGTACGTTGCCTGCAACCCATATTTTGATATCCCCAAAAGGCTCCAGTGAAGACTGGATAAGCAACATCTAGTCAGTAAACTTCAACTAATATAAATAAAAAAGGTTAATTGTAACCCTTTCAGAATGCTTCAGAAATAAGTTTGTGGGCTTTTTCTGATAAACGGCTAAATTCAAGGATAAGTGACACCTCACAGGGTATTTTTTTGATAAAAAAATCTAATTTTTCGACGCAAAATTGACTTTAATTATACAATTCCGAAGAAAAACTACTTTTTATATTTTACAGAAGCATTTCGTTGTAACATTCGCTTGATCTCATTCAATTTCATAAGCGCCTCAACCGGGGTGAGGGTATCAATATCGGTTGCTAATATTTCGTCACGGATCTCTTCCAATAAGGGGTCATCCAGCTTAAAAAAGCTCAATTGTAATTCCTCCTTGGAAAGTTCTTTCATTTTATCTGAAAGTTCCTCGGACGAGTGACTCTTCTCCAGACGTTTTAAAATTTTATTGGCTCGATTCAAGACCGGTTTAGGCATTCCCGCCATTTTTGCCACATGAATTCCGAAACTATGATGGGACCCACCCGGTACTAACTTCCGAAGAAATAAAACACGGTCCTTCAGCTCTTTTACCGACACATTGTAATTTTTGATCCGGTCAAAGGTCTCGGTCATTTCGTTCAATTCGTGATAATGGGTAGCAAAAAGTGTTTTTGCCCTGCTGGGATGTTCGTGCAAATATTCGCTGATGGACCACGCAATGGAAATTCCATCGTAGGTGCTCGTGCCTCTACCTATCTCGTCCAGCAATACCAAACTTCGATCCGAAATATTATTCAAAATACTCGCCGTTTCATTCATTTCAACCATAAAAGTGGACTCCCCCATAGAAATATTGTCGCTAGCTCCCACCCGGGTAAAGATCTTGTCCACACAGCCCATACGAACCTCTGACGCAGGAACGAAACTTCCCATTTGTGCCAGCAATACGATCAAGGCGGTCTGTCTTAAAATGGCACTTTTACCACTCATATTGGGACCCGTGATCATGATCATTTGCTGGTTGTCCCGATCCAGAAAAACATCATTCGCAATAAACGGACTGTCAGGTGGTAATTGCCTTTCAATAACAGGATGGCGCCCCTCTTTTATGTCAAGATCGAAGGAGTCATCCAACAGCGGCCGGGTGTAGCTACCCAATTTCGCCTGAATGGCAAACGATGACAAACAGTCTAACTGACCAATCAATGCTGCCGTTTGTTGAATTGTTCCTATAAAAGGGAGCAGTCCTTCAACCAAAGTGGCGAACAGCGACTGTTCCAGGGAAAGAATCTTCTCTTCGGCTCCTAGGATCTTCGATTCGTATTCTTTGAGTTCCTCAGTGATATAGCGTTCTGCATTGACCAATGTCTGCTTTCTAATCCACTCTTCGGGAACCTTATCTTTGTGCGTATTGCGCACTTCAATATAGTATCCGAAAACGTTATTCGATGCTATTTTTAATGAAGAAATGCCGGTGCGCTCACTCTCTCGTTGCAACATTGTATCCAAATACTCCTTCCCCCCGCTGGCGATGTTCCTAAGCTCATCCAACTCTTCGGAAACTCCAGTCGCAATGGCACCACCTTTAAACACCGAAACCGGTGCTTCTTCATTTAATGTCTTTTTGATATTGTCCCTCAGCGATTCACAATCGTCCAATTGATCGCCCAGGCTTTGTAAAGTTTGATTTTTTGACTGCTCCGCCAATGCCTTGACCGGCACCACGGCTTCCAAAGAATTTTTAAGTTGAATCACCTCGCGAGGGCCAATCTTGGCGGTTGCCGCTTTGGAAATCAATCGTTCGAGATCCCCCATTCGTTTCATATAGTGCCCAAATTTTTCCAAAACGCTTGGCTGATCAACCAAAAAACTCACCACCTCATGACGCTGGGTGATGTGTTCTGCATTTTTCAAAGGTAAGGCCATCCACCTTTTTAGCAATCGCCCACCCATGGGAGAAACGGTTTTATCGATCACATCCAGCAAAGTGACCGCATTTTCGTTATGCGAATGATACAACTCCAAATTTCGGATGGTAAAACGGTCCATCCAGACATAGGCATCTTCTGCAATCCGGGAAATTTTTGTGATATGCTGCAATCTGTTGTGTTGGGTTTCAGCCAAGTAATGCAGTGCGGCTCCTGCCGCGATGGTACCCTCCTTTAAGTGGTCGACACCAAAGCCCTTTAAATTTTTTGTGCCGAATTGTTTATGAAGTGTTTCAGAAGTGTAGTCTTCAGAAAAAACCCAATCTTCTAGATGAAACACATGAAATTGGCCCCCAAACGTCTCTTCAAATAATTTTCTTTTTTGTTTGCTGAATAGTACTTCGCTGGGCCGAAAGTTTTGAAGCAACTTATCAATGTATTCCGAAGTACCCTGAGCGGTCAAAAACTCACCAGTGGAGACATCCAAAAATGAAACACCCAAATTGCGATGACCATCTCTGTCTGCCGATCCAAAATGAACAGCCGCCAAAAAATTATTGGTCTTGCTCTGAAGGATATCATCATTGAAAGCCACACCGGGTGTTACTAATTCGGTCACTCCTCTTTTTACAATTTTCTTGGTCAACTTAGGATCTTCCAATTGATCGCAGATCGCGACCCGACATCCCGCCATTACCAATTTGGGTAAATAGGTATTGAGCGAGTGGTGCGGAAAACCTGCCAATTCGGTTTGGTCTCCGCCATTATTACGTGCAGTGAGAGTAATATTAAGTATTCGTGCCGCCTTAACGGCATCGGCGCCAAAGGTTTCGTAGAAATCCCCCACCCGAAACAACAACAAGGCATCGGGATGCTTTGCCTTGATCGCATTGTATTGTCCCATTAAAGGGGTGGTTTTCTTCGCCATATTCAGAAACAATTGTGACCCATAAAAATACGGAATCATGCCCGTAATTAAGATTCCATTTTTGCCCAAGTTATCGGCATTTATTAACAATTTACAGTGTCACTTCGAGTCATCCCGATAAAGATCGGGATAGTTTCGAGAAGATGTATGCACAGCGTACTGGCTTCTCGATACATTTTTATGCGTTCTTGAGAACTTATAAAAACACTCGAAGTGACACCGCAAAAAGTTCTATTTTTGCCGTGATGAAACATCGAAAACTGAAGAATAGTGAACTGGGACGTATCTCCCCTTCCCAATACAAAGAACAGGACAAAACACCTCTTATCCTTATCCTGGACAACATTCGAAGTCTCAACAACGTAGGATCAGTGTTTAGAACCGCGGATGCTTTTCTGGTCAAAAAGATCTACTTATGCGGTATCACTGCCGTCCCTCCGCACAAAGACATTCAGAAAACCGCTTTGGGCGCAACCGATAGTGTGGACTGGGAATACGCCAAAGACACCTTGGAGGTGATCACATCCCTCCAACAAGAAGGGGTTGTAGTGGCCTCAATAGAACAAGCAGAAAATGCCATTTCCTTATCCAATTTTAAACCTGAGCCCAATACAACCTACGCGCTGGTATTTGGAAATGAAGTAAAAGGGGTACAACAAGAAGTGGTTACAGCCAGTGATCTGGTGATCGAGATCCCTCAACACGGTACCAAACATTCTTTGAATATCTCCGTAAGTACGGGGGTGGTGGTATGGGATGTGTTTGTGAAAATGCAATGATAGACGATTTGAGATTTGAGATTTGAGATTTGAGATTTGAGATTTGAGATTTGAGATTTGAGATTTGAGATTTGAGATTTAGTACAGTAAAAGCATTTTTCAATTACATCTAACTTCTATTCTCTTACATCTAACATCTAGTTTCAAACATCTAACCCCTACTCCAACATCTGCCGAAGAATGGAAATATAATCCTTCCTGTTTTTAATGAAATCCATATTAGAGATATCGATGATCTTCACTTTCTCCGTAGGTAAAGTTTTAACAAATTCGAAATAGCCGTCATTGATCTTTTGAAGATAGTCCGCCTCGATCCCCTTCTCAAAACTCCGACCCCGTTTTTTAATATTCTCCAACAACCGATCTGTGTTTTGATAGAGATACACATACAGGTCCGGACTAGCCAGATCCTTATGCATTAAGTGGAACAATTTTTTATAAAGATTGAATTCTTCTTCTACCAAAGTCACCTTCGCAAAAATCAGGGATTTATAGCCTTCATAGTCGGCAACAACACAATCCTTGAACAGATCGAACTGGGCAATGCCTTCAAGCAATTGCTGGTAACGGTCTGCTAAAAAAGACATCTCCAACGGAAACGCATAACGCGCTTGATTCTCATAAAATTTAGGTAAGAACGGATTGTCCATAAAGCGCTCCAAAACTAGCTTGGCGTTGAAATCGGAGGCAATTTGAGTAGCCAAACTGGTTTTACCTGCCCCAATATTCCCTTCAATGGCAATAAAATTATATTTGGAGAGGTCGTAATCTTTTCTCGGATTCCGAAGCCATTTGGACAATTTGGAGATCTCACTCTTGTCCTTAGTATCTGCTAATAGTCGCACCATGTTCTTTTTTGAAACAGGGTGTTGAAAATGTGCATTCAGCTCGGCCATAGGTTGAATTACAAATCGTCGTTTCGAGAACTCGGGATGAGGCAGCGTTAAGGTTTTTGTTTTTTCAACCAGAGCATCCACAAATAAAATATCTATGTCGATAGGCCTAGAATCAAATTGATTTGAACCGCTTCTTTCTCTTCCCAATTTACGTTCGATAGACAAAATTGTCTTTAAGGTTTGCGCAGGCGTTCTCGTTGATTGAACCCAGAGCACACAGTTTAAAAAATCACCTCCTTCAAACCCCATTGCTGGTGTTTCATAGACGGAAGATATTTTTACAATCTGGCCAACCTCTTCAAAAATTGCATTGGTGGCCTGCTGTAAAAAATCAAAACGATTACCCAAATTACTTCCTAGGGAGAGATATATATTATGTAAGGGTTTGATAAAATTGTAATTTTAACATTTAAGACGAAATTAAGGAAAAGTCATTTAAAAAGCACCAATTTTAAAGTTCCAAATCCGAAAGATTCGATTTGGAAAATTTTTAATCCAATTTATAATCCGAAGGCCTTGAATTTGAAGCAACAGTTACTGGCACAACGTGTGTATCTTATCCTTGCCGGACTCTTTATTTGCTCTCTGGTAGTATCGAATTTAATATTTCAGAAGTTCTTTACATGGGACTTTTTTGGGATCTATACCTTCGAGATTTCGGTTGGCATTTTACCCTATCCCATTACATTTTTAATCACCGATCTTATTAGTGAAGTGTACGGAAAGAAGAAGGCAAATCAAGTGGTAACCGCCGGAATCTTTGCTTCTTTTTTTTCACTTCTGATCGTTTATGTGGCCAACGAAGTACCCGCCACCGAATGGAGCCCTGTTGGCAATGATATGTTCACGCTGGTATTTGGCGCCACTGTAGTAGCGGTGTTCGCTTCTATGATGGCTTATCTATTGGCACAGTATATCGACATTCATATTTTTCACTTTTGGAAACGGATCACCAAAGGAAAGCACCTCTGGTTACGAAATAATTTTTCCACCTTTTTATCACAATTTGTAGACACCTTTACCGTGCTCTTTCTATTGTGCAGCTTTAAAAAAATAAGTTGGGAACTATTTGGAGCTCTGCTTCTAAGCGGTTTCTTGTTCAAAGTCCTCGTGGCGGCACTAGACACCCCTTTCTTGTATGCGGGAGTTTATGTACTTCGGAAAAAATTTGGCTTGAAAGGAACAGAGGAAATTGGATCCTTTCAAACCGTGCCTGAAAAGGCATAAAGTACTATTTGTTATGAAAAAATTACTCAAAATATTAGGTATAGGAATTGCAGTTATACTACTGTTCTTATTATTGGCTCCGCTACTTTTTAAAGGAAGCCTGGAAGATCTGCTTCGGAATAACATCAATAAAAACCTAAATGCTCAGGTGGATTGGGAAGAGATGGATCTTAGCCTGTTTAGCAGCTTCCCCGATGCCGCGGTGGTGGTAAAAAATTACAGCGTGATCAACAATGCTCCTTTTGACGGGGATACGTTGGCTCAAGGATCATCTATAAAACTAGACATGGGCATCACCCAATTGTTTAAGAGTGGTGACGATCCTATTAAGATCGATGCTCTCCAATTGGACGAGGCATTTATAAACATAAAAGTGGATTCTTTGGGTAGAGCCAATTACGACATCGCGATCGAAAAGGAGAAAACTGCCGGTGATGAGGAAGAAGCTTCGGAAGGATTTACATTCGACCTCAACAAATACGAGATCAATAATTCCCGAATCAATTACCTGGACGAAGCCTCTCAAACTTTTTTGGTTTTAACCGAAGTAGATCACGAAGGCAAAGGTGATTTTTCGCTGGATATTTCAGAATTGAAAACAAAAACGAATGCTATTGTAAGTCTGAAACTGGAAGACATAGAATACTTGAAAAATAATACGGTCTCCCTCGATGCCGATTTCCAACTCGATCTCAAAAACAACAAATACACATTTTTGGAAAATGAAGCAAGGGTCAATGAACTCCCTCTTACGTTCGACGGCTTTGTACAAACAAATGAGGATTATACGGAATTGGATCTTAAGTTTAAGACACCTTCATCCGATTTCAAAAATTTCCTTGCCGTGATTCCAAAAGTGTATGTTAAAAATCTCGATGGGGTTACTACCACGGGTAATTTTATGGTGGATGGTTTGCTGAAGGGTATAGTGGATGACTCCCGGATTCCTAAAATGAATATAAAAATTAACAGCAACAATGCTTCTTTCAAGTATCCGAATCTCCCGAAAACGGTTAAAAATATTTCCATCGACGCCCAACTGAAAAACGAAACGGGTTTGGCAAAGGACACCTATATTACTATTGGCGGACTTACATTTAAGATCGATGACGAGATCTTTTCGGCGAACGGAAGCATTAGAAACCTCACTCAAAATGCACTGGTAAATATGGCGCTTAAGGGAACCTTGGACCTCGCTAAAATTGAACAGGTACTCCCCCTTGAATTAGACCAGGACCTCAGTGGTATCTTTAAAGCTAATGTTACCACCAATTTCGACATGCGTTCCTTGGAAACCGAACAATATCAAAATATTAGAACTACCGGAACAGCGAGTCTCTCCAACTTCAATTATCGGGATCCGGCCTTTAAAGATGAGATTCAAATTCGGGAAGCGGCCATTAAAATGTCGCCCGGAAATATTACCCTCAACAAAATGGAAGCCACCACCGGGGAAACCGATATTTCAGCGACGGGGAATATTCAGAATTTAATTCCGTGGGTCATGGCCAAACAAGATCTCAAAGGACGATTTAATGTACGATCCAATACCTTTAATGTAAACGATTTCATGACGGCAGGAACCGAGGCAACGCCGCAAGGTTCTTCGTCCGGAAGTGCACAAGTAAGTGATGAAGGAATAAAGATCCCCGATTTTCTGGATGCGACCTTAGATTTCAATGCCCAAAAAGTGATCTATGACAATGTAGAACTGGAACAAACCAAGGGGACCATTAAAATTGCCGATGAGACAGCTGTGCTCAGCAATGTGACCTCTAAGGCTTTGGGGGGTGACGTAGCCTTTGCGGGGAATGTCAATACCAAACAAGCAACTCCCACATTTTCAATGGATCTGGATCTTCAGAAAATAGATATTGAAGAATCCTTCGGAAAGTTATCCCTCTTAAAATATATTGCCCCCATTGCTCAAGCGTTGGATGGCGACTTAAATACTACGCTTCGTTTGCGTGGAGAATTGAACAAGGACCTCACACCCAATTTGAAGACTTTAGTGGGTAATGCCGTTGCGCAGGTGCTTACCGCCGAAGTGAACCGAGAACGAACTCCTCTTCTTTCCAAGCTGGGAGAGCAATTGGAATTTCTTCAAATTGACAAATTGAGTCTTCGGGATGTTAGCACAGCCCTCGATTTTAACAACGGGAATATTGTAGTAAAACCTTTCGACTTTGACGTAAAGGGAGTGAAAATTACAGCCGGTGGAAGTCACGGTTTGGATAAAAGTATTAATTATGATGTTTCGATGGATGTTCCAGCTAAGTATCTAGGTGGCGAGGTCAACAAACTTCTGTCCAAATTGGATCCACAGGAGGCGGATAAAATGAGGGTAGCCATACCAGTTGGCTTAACCGGCACCATGACTCAGCCAAAAATAAATGTAAATACGAAGGCAGCGGTGACCTCACTTACCCAAAAGCTAATTGAGAAACAAAAGCAAGATCTACAGAATAAAGGGCTGGATATTTTGGAAGGCCTCATTGGAGGAGGCGACAAACCCAAGGACGAGAAAACCGGAACGGGTAAAACCGGCAATGCTGGTAATACCGAGCAAACCCAAACCACCGAAAACGAAACCACAAAGGTCGTCAAAGATATTATTGGTGGTATTTTCGGGAAGAAGAAAAAAGAGAAAGATTCTACGGGAAATTGATCTAAACGATCAATTGAATTCGAACTACATAACCCTCGTTACTTCGCACATTGAAAACCGTGTTGTCCTCAAAAATTAGGTACTGCCCTTTGATCCCCATAAGTTTACCTTCAAAATTCGGGGTCTTATCCAGATTCAGGCTTTTAGGCTTTTCCGGATATTGCAAAACGGGAAATTCGAGGTGGGTCTCGGTGTTATTCTCAATAAAATAATCGGTAGCCTCGGCTGGTATAAATTCTTTCAACTTCGATCTCCAATCAACCAAATCTTCATCCTTGATCTCATTCTTCAACATGGTACGCCAGTTGGTCTTATCACCTACATGATCTTTGAGAGCAACCTCAGTGATTCCTGCCAGATATCGATTGGGTACTTCTACAATTTCGATCGCTTCATGTGCCCCTTGATCGATCCAACGGGTGGGCACCTGACTCTTACGCGTGACCCCTACTTTCACGTTACTGCTGTTGGCTAGATATACAATGTGGGGTTGCAGTTGCACTTTCTTTTCATATTCCAGATTGCGATCTTCCTGGTCCAAATGGGCTTTACTCAATTCAGGGCGAATGATCCAATCAGCCGCCTGAGGAATATCGAAAAAACAGTCATAGCAAAAACCTTGTCGGTAGATCTTTTTAGACAGTCCGCAATTGAGACATTGATGTCCCACAATTCGTATCCCTATTTGCTTACCAAGAAGCTGGTTCACGTTCAGAAAATCGCTTTCAAACACCAGATAATACTGAATAGGACTCCCATTTTCCGTCTGCATCTTTGTGAGTACGCCTTCGTAGTTCATAAGGATAAATTTGCTATTTTTACGATATAAAGATAGGTCAAAATATGCCAATTCCTTTAGTAAATTCTATTGCATCATGGTTTTTAAAGAAGCGATTTCACCAGATCGAATTGTTCTTAAAATACCCGCTTGAAGTGCAAGAAGAATTGCTTCAGCAGTTATTACAACTGGCGAAAAACACCGAAATTGGAAAACAATATGACTTTGATTCTATCAAAAGTTACCGAGAGTTTACCCAACGAGTGCCGGTGACCACCTACGAGGACAACGCAACGAATATTGAACGGGCCCGACGCGGCGAAGACAATATCTTTTGGCCCTCTCCCATAAAATGGTTTGCGAAATCCAGTGGGACCACCAATTCGAAAAGTAAATTTATACCCGTAAGCGAACAGTCCCTTGAAGATTGTCATTACGCCGCTAGCAAGGATCTGTTGTGTATGTACCTCAACAATAATCCTGAAGCAGAGTTATTCCTGGGCAAAAGTCTGCGTCTTGGAGGGAGCAAGCAATTATACAAGAAAAATGGGACCGTTTTTGGTGACTTATCGGCCATACTCATTGACAATATGCCGTTTTGGGCGGAATATAGTAGCACCCCCAGCAGCGAGATCTCGTTGATGGGAGATTGGGAGATAAAGATGCAGGCCATTGTGGATGAGACCATCAAAGAAAATGTCACAAGTCTCGCCGGCGTTCCTTCCTGGATGTTGGTTTTACTGAATCATGTTTTAGAAACCACCGGCAAAGAAAACATACTCGAAGTTTGGCCCAATCTGGAAGTTTATTTTCATGGAGGCGTGAGTTTCGATCCGTACAGGGCTCAATACAACAAGCTATTTCCGAAAGAAAGTTTCAGATATTATGAGATTTACAATGCTTCGGAAGGGTTTTTCGCCATTCAGGACAGAAATTCTAACACCGAACTACTTTTGATGCTCGACTACGGGATCTTCTACGAGTTCATCCCAATGGACAATTATGGCTCTCCTTCCGAAGAGATCGTCCCATTATCTGAAGTAGAAGAAGGTAAGAATTACGCCATCGTCATTACTACGAATGCCGGACTTTGGCGCTACAAGATTGGAGATACGGTTCGCTTTACATCGATCCGCCCCTATCGAATCAAGGTGACGGGACGAACCAAACACCATATCAATGTGTTTGGAGAAGAACTTATCATCGAGAATGCCGAAGCAGCCCTTAAAAAAACAACAAAACTCACTCACTCCGAAATTGTAGACTATACTGCCGCTCCCATTTTTATGGAAGGCCGCGAAAAAGGTTCACACGAATGGGTGATCGAATTTAAAACACCTCCCTCCGACTTCCAGCAATTTTCTCACCTATTGGATCAGTCATTACAAGAGGTAAACAGTGACTACGAAGCCAAGCGATTTAATAACACGACCCTCAAACCACCGGTGGTGCATTGCGGACGTGAAAAATTATTTTATGATTGGCTAAAGGAAAAGGATAAACTGGGTGGGCAGCACAAAGTTCCCAGACTGTCCAATACGCGTGATTATTTGGAGGAGCTTCTTCATCTCAACAAATAATGGAAATCTTCGTACACGACACGGCTTTCATGATTGCCTATTACCGGGCCCAGCATGAAGTGTTGAGCAGGGACCCCTTTGCTAAATTGTGGTTGCGTCCCGGACTGGAACGCTGGGCCAACGAATTTGCCGAGGCAGTTTCGGAGCATGATGAAATTTTGCATAGTCTTCGGAATCGGTTCTTTCATGATGCATTGGATGACTTGATCACGGGCCATGAATCCACCCTCTTTATAAATTTAGGTGCTGGTTTTAGTATGTATCCGTACGTACTTCCGGAGGAAGTGGTGACCATAGAAGTGGATTTTGAGGAGATCATTTCGTATAAAAAACATAAACTTGTTAGTTTCGAAAATCAGCAAAAGATCCCAATGCGGAAGGTGATACATCAACAAGCGGATATCACAACTCTTGAAGGTCAGCTTGCCATTCAGAATCTATTAAAAGAGTTTCAGGGGCATCGTAAGGTAATCTTGATCGAAGGGGTTTTCTTTTTTCTTTCCGAAGCACAGATCGCTTCCACCATTTCCTTTTGCAAGCAAATAATGAATGAGGGTGATCACTTATTATGTGTGTCGTTTGATGATAGCGTAAAACAGACGGATGTTTTTGAAAGGCTCACTTGTTATTTTTCCGAAGTATTAAAAAGTGAACACAATCCGCACACCACCCTACCACATCGCCATTATAAAACGCTGAGCGGATTCGAACTCGTAAATCAAAGCAGCGGACTGGAATTAGGAAGAATGTTAGAGGTATTGCCCAACTCATTTTCTGAAGAAGAAATTCTGAATGAATACTATTATGTCCTGAAACGAAAACCCGATTAATGGAGTAAAATAGGTCACTTTATGATGAACCCTGGAGCAAACTAGCGTTTTGAGCCTCAAATAATGACAAATTCTTGTTCACGGCAAATCTTGATTCGACGAAAAGCAGTTTTTTCCGACAAGCATACTGTTATAAGTCGATGATATAAAACACTTTATCGACGATAGTACATATTTTTGTTTTTTAACGAATTTTCCTACGGTTGAACTAAATTTTTTGGTAATACTTTTCTTACTGTGTAGGTTTACATATATAAATTACAAATGGGGCTGTAATGAAAATAGTAAAATATATTATCGTATCACTTATCCTTTTAATAGTAGTATCGGCGGCTTTAACGTCATGTGCCGCACCGATGACCACTCAGGATAATTCAGAAAAGTTAGCGGGTTATACCCTTAAGAACAAAAAGGAAATCATGCACCAGAAAATTGCAAACGTAAAGTGCAAAACAGTTATGGCAACCCCATAACCTCACGTTTAAATTTAAGTTAAGGAAAAAGCCTCGGGAGTTTTACTCACCGAGGCTTTTGTATGGAATAAGGTGATTGAATCTCTAGGAGACTGCCTTCAATTTCTTGATGGTCGATTTACTTAACTTCTCCGCAGCGTATTCCTTAGTCACATGCAGTTTTTTATCATTTCCTCCCGGTAATTCGTACATGGCATCTGTTAGTACCGCTTCACAAAGCGATCTCAATCCACGAGCTCCCAATTTATAATCCACAGCCTGTGTAACAATAAAGTCGAGGGCCTCTTCGGTGATCACAAAATCGATATCATCCATCGCAAACAGCTTTTTATATTGTTTGATGATGGCATTTTTCGGTTCCGTAAGGATGGCACGCAGTGTCCCTTTGTCCAAGGGGTTCATATAGGTAAGTACCGGTAAACGGCCTATGATCTCCGGGATCAACCCGAAATCCTTCAAATCTTTTGGGATGATATATTTTAGGATATTGTCTCGTTCCAGGGTGTCCTCACTCTTGGATGCACTAAATCCTACCGCCTGCATGTTCAATCGTTTTGAGATATGGCGATCAATACCATCAAAGGCACCGCCGGCGATAAAAAGAATATTTTCGGTATTAACTTCTATAAATTTTTGATCGGGATGCTTACGTCCGCCTTTGGGTGGTACGTTAACGACCGTTCCTTCCAGTAATTTCAGTAAGGCCTGCTGCACTCCTTCTCCGCTCACATCTCGTGTGATCGATGGATTATCACTCTTTCTGGCGATCTTATCGATCTCATCAATAAAAACGATGCCATTTTGAGCTTTTTCGAGATTGTAATCGGCTGCTTGTAGCAATCGGGTGAGAATACTTTCCACATCTTCTCCCACGTAGCCAGCTTCGGTTAAAACCGTGGCATCTACAATCGCCAAAGGTACATTAAGCATTCGGGCGATGGTCTTTGCAATAAGCGTTTTTCCGGTTCCCGTTTCCCCAACAATGATGATATTACTTTTCTGAATTTCAATATCATCGTCACTTTTGGGTTGAAGGAGTCGTTTGTAGTGGTTGTACACCGCAACAGACATTACCTTTTTACTGTTCTCCTGCCCAATAATGTAGTCATCCAAAAAGGCTTTGATGGCCTTTGGTTTCTTCAGCATCATGTCTTTGGTCAATTCGGTATTGGTAGAATGCAAAGCTTCTTCAACTACAATTCCATGTGCCTGTTCGATACATCGATCACAAATATGCGCGTCTAGTCCCGCAATAAGCAGGTTGGTCTCTGCTTTTTTACGTCCACAAAACGAACATTCCAAATCTTCTTTCGCCATAACGCTACAATTAAGGTATTATCCTCTTGCTAAAATTTCGTCGATCATACCATATTCCAAGGCTTTATCGGCCTTCATCCAGTAATCACGGTCACTATCTTCGTAGACTTTGTCATAAGTTTGACCACTGTGTTTTGCAATGATATGATACAACTCTTCTTTTAAAGTAAGTATTTCTTTTGCTGTGATCTCAATATCACTTGCCTGGCCCTGTGCTCCACCCATGGGTTGGTGGATCATTACCCTCGAATGGGTTAATCCACTTCGTTTCCCGGCATGGCCGGCACACAATAACACAGCAGACATGGAAGCCGCCATACCCGTACAAATAGTTGCCACATCGGGCTTGATAAATTGCATGGTGTCATAGATCCCTAATCCGGCATAAACACTGCCTCCCGGGGAGTTGATATATATTTGAATGTCCTTAGAAGCATCGGTACTTTCCAAAAACAGCAATTGTGCCTGAATTACATTAGCGATCTGGTCATTGATCCCAGTGCCAAGGAAGATAATTCGATCCATCATTAGCCGCGAGAACACATCAAATACAGCCACATTCATGTGACGTTCTTCAATGATATTAGGGGTAAAAGCCTGTGGGTACATGCTACTCACAATCTTGTCGTAATAGGTACTACTGATCCCCTGATCTTTGATCGCAAAATCTTTAAACTCTTTTTCGTAGTTCATAAAGTATGAGTCGGTTTTTTATCGTAAAAAATAAGGCGTTGAAATCCGTTTTCAACGCCCTAAAGATAACTATTTTATTAATGAATTATGCGTAGGCTTCCTTGATGAACTTATCATAGGTAATTTCCTTAGTCTTCAATTTTGCGTTTTCCTTAAAGAATTCAAGAATTTTATTGGTGTTTAATTGTTCGCTCAACCGGTTTACCTCCTCTTGATTACCCATGATACGTGCCACGATTCCGTCAATCTCTTCTTCGGTGGCATTCATGTGCCCGTATTGCGCCATTTGCGCTTTGATCATATTTCGAGAGTAGTCTTTTAGTTCGTCGATTGTGATCTGCAAATTGTTCTCTGCACGCAATTTCCCTTCGATCAATTGATATCGCAAGCCTTTTTCGCTTCTCTCAAACTCTGCTTTGGCTTCTTCCTCGGTCATCTCCTTCTCGCCGGATACCTGGATCCAACGTTGCAGGAAGTCTGATGGAAGGTCAAATTTCGTATTTTCGATCAATGATTCCACCACATCGTTCAATAATTTTTGATCACTTTGCTGTTCGAACTGACGCTCAGCATCTTCTTTTATTTTAGCTCTTAGTTCTTCTTCGGAAGTTACCACCCCTTCTCCAAATAATTTATCGAACAATTCCTGATTCAGCTCCGCCATTTCACGTTGGTTCACTTCCTCTATTTTCAGAGTCACTTCAATGTTCAATCCATGTGCATCATCGTGAGTTACTCCCAAGTACTTTTGGTTATCGTGATCATCGTTGAATAAGCCTTTCGTTTTCAAGACAACCTCATCTCCAACTTTCGCGCCCAGAAGGCTGCTCAATTGCTTTTTGCCCTTAATCACATCGGTCTCGAAGGTCGTTTTTTGTTCGATCTCTTTTTCCGAAGCAGTAAAAGTACCCGTGATCTCATCACCCTTCTCCACCTCTTTTTTCGAGATCAATTTTCCGTACTGTTTGCGGATGGTCTTTATCTGGTTATCGATCATTTCATCATCGGCCACAACCTTGTATTGAGTCACTGCTTTTTTCTTCACATCAACAGCAAATTCGGGTGCGAGTCCCAATTCGAATTCAAATGAAAAATCTCCCGAATCCCAATCGATATCTGCATCGTTCTTCGGCAACGGATTCCCAAGTACATCCAACTTTTCTTCAGTTAAATACGTATGCAACTGCTCTTGAAGTAATTTGTTCACTTCCTCCACCAAAACGGCTTTCCCATATTGTTTCTTGACCATTCCCATGGGAACATGGCCTTTTCTAAAGCCCGGGATGTTTGCAGTTTTACGATAGTTATTTAATACCGAATTCACTTTTTCCGAATAGTCCTCCTTGGAGATCTCCACCGTGAGCACGGCATTCAAATTATCAATATCCTTTTTTGTAATGTTCATTTTTCCGAAAGATTTACCTCATATTTTAAGGGAGGCAAAAATACGACAATTAAAGTAAGACAACAAGTTTTTAAAAACTGAATTTCAGTTCTATGCGTCCTTTTTCAGAAGAGAGAATAAGATGGATTGCAGCAATGATAGCAGCAAACTGAAAGCTAGTGCCCACCATATATTTTTGACGGCGAAACCGTCGATAAAATAATCGGCCATTAAGATGATTATCGCATTGATCACTAATAGGAACAATCCCAATGTGATCACCGTAATCGGAAAGGTAAGAATTACCAAAATAGGCTTAACAATGAGACGCAACAGAGCCAAAACCACTGCAACCACTATGGCCATCCAATAACTTTCAACAGCCACACCGGGGAGTATGTAGGCTAGAATTACTACGGCGACTGCGGTCAATAAGATTCTGAATATGGTTCTCATGGCTTCATTTTTTATAAAGATACTAAATCAGTTGGAAAAGATAGGGTGTGACTATAGTTGTTGTCTCTTCGGAAAAGTACGTTCAAAGAAAAAGGCCAACCGAATGGTTGGCCTTTTGATTCAGTAAAAAAATTGAAACTATTATCGTGTATTATAGTCCCTCAGGATAGGAAACTACATAATCTCCAGCTTTCGCCACCTTGCCTGCTTCATGGAAATTAGATCCATAGGTTGCATCGATAGCCTCCAAGAAACTATTTGCCATTAAGGCATATCCTCTTGCCGTCAAGTGTACTCCATCCAAGCTAACCAAGCCACCAAAAACCAAACTGGTGTCCATAGTAAAGTCATCAAATTGAATACCGGTTGTGGAAGCCTGTTCGAGGATTGCTTTTAGATCGACCAGCGCCAAACCTTTTGCGCCTGCGATGGCTGCAATAGATACGTTATATGAGTCGGTCGCAGTGATCACCGCCTGAGTTTCGGTAACTGTTAATACCCATTGATCTGTTAAAGGAACTGATACACCATTGATCAACAAAGGATCATTGTTCACTAATGTTCCAATAAATGATGCTGCTGGTAATACAACCAAGTCGGCCGCAGTGGTCTGTCTGTAACTTGGAAGCCCCAAACCACTGAGGTCTGTAAGATCTTCATCTTCAATAACTACTGCATTGCTTGTTCCTTCGGCAAACACGATGGTACGCGCTTCTCTTTCCGAAGCAGTAATAAGACCTGCTCCTTCCGCTTGCAGCAAACCTCCATTATATTGTGCGTAGGCTCCATTCAATAAAGCAGCTGTTCCAGCGTCAAGTGGTACCGGGTTGTGTGGTACCGTCGTAAAATATGGTAAGCTCGTTACATAAGGAACCGTAGTTACTGCTCCCTTTGCTCCATTTGCCGTAAGGGCATTTACAACTGCATCCATTGTACCTGCAAATACCGTTGGATCTGTAATATCGTTAGATCCGTAGGTCGTTACGTCAAAATTTCCAGTCTGGTCTACCCCGGCTCCTCCTGAAGTAGCAAAACCAAGAACATCGTTACCTCCCATTTCTGAAAGCGTAAAAAAGCTGGCATTTTGAGCCAAAGCATCTTCAAGCATAGAAGTGTTAGGGCTTGAAGCCATACGTGCAAAATAGGGATTTGCCTGTCCTGTAGCTACACCGGCAACATTACCATATCCATTGGCCAATAAGTGGAAACTCTTGGCTCCCGGCACACCCATGTTCGTAAATGGTCCTGATAAGATGTTAGTTACTTCAGTGGTTGGCATCGCGTCCAGTAAGGCCGGACCTGCTCCGTTAAAGAACAATCTTGGATTGGCTATTTGAACTCCACCTAAAAGTAATCCTCCGTTGTTGTCATTCATCAATGGCTGCGACAAGGTGCCGCCTCCCAATTCTGCGAATTGCTGAGAAAGGATATTCGGGAATGAATTTTCCTGACTCGCAATGAACAAGGCTCCATCCGCAAATCCTGCAGTGAACGAAGCTCCTACTGCCACAAATTGTGTAAAATCTGCTGATCCACCGGTCAATTCAACCGGGGGTACTATGATATTTCCTTCGTCATCAGTTTGACAGGCCGCGAAGCTCATCAAAACCAGTAATAACCATATATATTTTGTCTTCATAAGAATAGCTTTAATTTTTTTATTTTATAAATTATTAATGGTCCATGAAACATAGTACATAGATCCTATTAATCCTGTACCAAAGGCAGTAAAGTATTCGTCCATCAACAAGTTGGTGGCTCCTACTTTAAACTGAGACTTCAAGAAGCCAGGTACGCGGTAGTTAAGCTGTGCATCCAATACGTGGAAGGCCGGCACATCACCGTCTCCAAATGAAGCTTCCCACTCGTAGTTGTCGCTCCATCTCCAGGCTACATTGAACCCAAAGTTCTTGAACAATTCAGAATTACCGAATGTAGCTTTCACCTTGTGCTCCGGCGTGTTGAAGTTCGTTCTGAAATCCGGATTAGCTTCTGTATCGAAATCTAGATATGCATACGTATAGTTTGCGCCCAGATCAAAGTTTCCGAAAACTTTTGTGCTTGCTCCAATCGCTGCACCGTAAGAGTTTACATCGGCATCTGCATTGGTGTAGGTTTGGTATGCCTGGAAGTCACCCGCAGATAAAGCAGCAAGTGCCAAAGGTGTGCTGGTTCCAGGAAGGTTTTGCGTCAATTGCACATCACCATAGAAAGGCGCGATCACAGTTTCATTTGCAATGAAGTCCTTATACGAGTTATAGTATCCACTAAGGTCTACAACTACTTTGCTGATCTTTCCTCTGTATCCAAGCTCGAACGAAGTTACTTGTTCCGGCTTCACAAAATTGGAGTTTGCAATCTCTAATTGGCTTACATCTCCGGTAGCCGAAAAATTACCCACTGAGGTGGCAAAGAAAGAGTTTGTATACGCTCCGGTTCCATCGAAGGCGATCATATTGGTTCCCAATATGGCCTGTCCAGTAGCACTCAAGTCGTAATCTCTAACATCGCGTCCTGGGTTATCCTCAGCACCTCCAACAAGAACTGCCCGTCCCACATCCAGTCCTATATAAAGGTCTTGGGTTGTTGGGTTTCTGAATCCAGTTTGGAATGATGCTCGAATGTTGTGATTTTTATTGGTTCCTGCGCTGTAGTTCAATGCAACTCTTGGAGAGAAAAATCCATCAAACAATTCACTCTTGTCGTAACGAATGGAGGCAGTTAATTTCATTCTTTCATCTTCCAAAAATTTCTTCTGTAATTGAGTGTAGACACCTACTTCGGAATAATTTATCGGACCATCGTTATCGGTATATATTGTTCCGAAGGAATTCAACTCGTAGTTTCTGTACGAACCTCCAACTTGTATATCGGCAAAATCGATCAAGTGTGAAAAGTTATAGTTAGCATCTGCGTGGTAGATCTTCGAATTATCCTGAAACTTAGATCCGGTTGCAAGATCCGGATCGTTAATACTTGCATTAAATGCCTTTTGGAATCCCTCAGAACCGGGCTCAAATCTTCCCGTATCTGCAGTTTGTCTTCCTAAGGCGTGTGCTTGCTCCGAATTTAACCCGGCCAATGAACCTTGTACAAAGGCACCTACATATTCTCCAAACCATGTTTGGTCTGGCTTCCATGCTCTGTTAATATTAATTCCGGTAAAGACCATGTCGTAAGAATCCCCTGCGTTGTCTTCGGTTACATATCCTCTCACGAAGAAATTGTCACTCTTAACTTCAATCTTATGTTGCTGCAAGAAGAAATTGTCAATGGCATATCGGTTGGCTCCCTGATAGATCGTAGACCCGGTTCCTACCTTACCTACATAAGCGATCTCAATATCATTTGCCCAAGGTCTAAAGTACAATCCCCAGTCGGCAATTACACTCTCAGCCTTATAGTCTGTAAGATCGGCTTCATTATATCCTGTTCTACTCACGTCTACTGAAGGCACCAAGGCTTCGGCTCCGGCGGGAAGTATTCCCAATCCTACCAATGCTTCGGCTACACCACGAATGTCGGTACTCACCTCATCACCGTAAACGTTGATACCATCATAATCAATATCGGCACGAGTCAATCCACGGTTCAATTTATCAGTTGTATTGTTTGCGGCCCAATCGGTACCATTCAAATACCCAAAGTTCACTTTAGCAGCAAAATGCTCTGAGAACTTGTGCGCGGCACGCATTCCGAAGTCGGTATAACTATTATCACCGGCAGCTTCCTGTGAAGTAATACCTTGCTTCACGTAGGCGCTAATGCCATCCACGTCAAAAGGATTCTTACTAGTCATGAATAATATCCCGTTAAATGCGTTCGCACCATACAGTGCAGAAGCCGCTCCGGGAAGTAATTCAACGCTTTGAACATCGGTCTCGGTCATCCCTATCAAATTTCCCAATGGGAAGTTCAATGCAGGTGCCGAGTTGTCCATTCCATCCACTAACTGCATGAAACGTGTATTGGCGAAAGTGGCGAAACCACGAGTATTCACCGACTTAAACGTCAAACTATTGGTGTTTACATCCACTCCTTTTAGGTTTTCCAACCCGTCGTAAAAAGTAGAAGAAGCGGTGTTTCGGATCTCTCTAATTCCCATTCGTTCTACGGTTACCGGGGATTCAAAAATACGTTCCGGTGTTCTCGAAGCAGAGATAATGACCTCGTCCAATTCGCTACCTTCTAATAAGGTAACAGTTATTTCTTGATTGTTCGAGGTAATTGTTTGATTGGTGGTTTGGTAGCCAACACTACTAATTTGAACGTCAAAGGGAGGCTCCAGATCAACGGTCAAAGTGAACGCTCCATCAAAATCGGTGACGGCTCCAACAGAAGCCCCAACGACTACGACATTTGCTCCCGAAACGGGCTCTAACGATTCATCCACTATAGTTCCTGTGATAGTTGTTTGTGCAGCTGCAGTTAAGCAAAAACACAAGCAAAAGAGGGTAACGATTGTCTTCATGAAAGTTGTTTGTTATAATTAATTTTTCAAGATGTTAATATTATGCAAACATAGTATTTTTTACCGAATAACATTCTCCGTCCACTTTAGTATTGCGGTTTAACCGTAAGTTGCAGTTCATACCAATCACAATATAAGTGTTAATTAGCTCTTTTTCAAGAAACTAAGTGTTAATTCGAAAAATTGTGTTGGGTTGTCTGCATGCAGCCAATGACCTGCATTTTCGACGGTTTGGAGTATGGCATTTGGGAACTGTTTCCGAATGGAAAACATATCCATATCTTCAATATAACCCGAATTAGCACCTCTTATAAAGAGTGCTTTTCCTTCAAAATGTGCATCGATGGGGAGTTCTTTCCCAATTTCGGCTATGTTTTGTGAGAGTACGGGAAGATTGATTCTAAGATCTAGCTTGCCTTTTTCTTTCCAGTACAAGTTCTTCAGTAAAAATAATCGTGTCCCCATGTCCTTAATATATACGGAAAGGAACTCATCCGCCTGCCCTCGCGTTTTAAGTTCAGAAAAATCCAAACTACCCAACGCCTTGAGAATATCCTGATGGTGTTGCGGATACGCTTTGGGCCCTATATCGGCGATGATAAGGTGCGAAAGGGTCTGAGGATGATCCACCGCATACCTCATTGCGGTTTTGCCACCCATGGAATGTCCCAGTAGCGAACATTCTTCTAGACTGTGATGCATTATATATTCATGAAGATCCTTAGCCATTAGCTCATAACTGAATTCATTAGCATGCAAACTACGCCCATGATTGCGTTGATCCACCAAATGAACCTGAAAACCCTCCAAAGCAAACTGTTTTCCTAAGGTTTTCCAATTATCACCCATTCCCAAAAATCCGTGAAGTATGATAAGTGGCCGACCTTCGCCCATGATCTGTGAATGTAAGAGGCTATTCATAATTAAAACATTTATTGATTGAAGGTCTGTTTATTGGAGTTTCTTCAAGTACGCTTTCACTACGTTTTCCAGCCCCTGGTAAATCGATTCGCAAATTAACGCATGACCTATGGAGACTTCTAATAGATTGGGAATGTTCTCTTTGAAAAATTTAATATTATCGAGCGACAGATCGTGACCCGCATTAATGCCCAATCCCAATTCATTGGCTATAATCGCACATTGAGTGTAGGGCTCAATGGCATTGCTATTTCCAAGCCCATATTGGTGGGCAAAGGCTTCGGTATAGAGTTCGATGCGATCAGTGCCTGTTTTTGCGGCCCCTTCTATCATTTCCGGAACAGGATCCACAAAAATGGAGGTTCTAATTCCATTATTTTTAAATTCTGAAATGATCTCTCGCAAATACTCTTGGTGCGTTACCGTGTCCCACCCGGCATTAGACGTGATGGCATCAATTGCATCGGGCACCAGCGTAACCTGAGTGGGTTTTATTTCCAATACCATTTGGATGAACTTTTCAATTGGATTACCTTCTATATTATACTCGGTGATGACCAGTGGTTTAAGCTCATAGGCATCCTGATACCGGATATGTCGTTCATCCGGTCTGGGATGAACCGTTACGCCTTGTGCTCCATACTTTTGAACATCGATTGCCACTTGAGCCACGTTTGGGGTATTTCCGCCTCGAGCATTACGAAGTGTGGCAATTTTATTGATATTTACACTTAACTTTGTCATTGGAAAATAGTAAAACGCAAAAATACGAAGATGGACTACGGTTTTACATCTTAATTTTAAGTATTTTGCATAAAATAATTGACTTTGAACACGCTTAATTACATCATAAACGATATTAAACCAGCCGATGTGGGCGCCAATATGAAAGAGGTGCAAACCATCTTTAACCAACTCACGTATTCTCATATTCCAATCTCAAAGGAGGGTGTTTATATTGGTTGTATTTCTGAAACCGATGCCCATTGTTTTGAGGGTGAAAAATTGGTGAGTGATTATCAGTATGCGTTGGAAGCTTTTCATGTGAAAAAACAGACCAATTGGTTGGATATTCTGGAGGCCTTTGCTTTGAATGCCAGCAACATTATGCCGGTGCTCGATGAAAGTGGAACATACTTGGGATATTACGAATTGGGAGATATCATGGACCTTTTTAACAATACCCCGTTCTTAAACGAAGCCGGAGGCATTGTGGTGGTAGAAAAAGGGAGCGGCGATTATTCCTTTAGTGAGATCTGCCAAATTGTGGAAGCCGAAGGCGGGAAGATCCTGGGAGCCTTTATTTCAAAAATTGAAAACGACGTAACCCAGGCAACAATCAAAATAGGACATACCGGAATGAATGAGATCGTGCAAACGTTTCGTAGATATTCCTACAACGTTGTGAGCGAGCATCAGGAAGACAAAATGATCAAGGACTTGAAAGAGCGTTCAGATTATCTGGATAAGTACCTAAATATATAAGGTATGAAGATTGGTATTTACGGTCAGTTCTATCATGAACATTCTGAAAAGTACATTCAGTTAATATTGGATGCCCTCCAAAATTACAAGACCGAGGTCTTTATAGAGACCAACTTTCTCGAAATTATACGCTCACACAAGAACATTTCGAACGATTTTTCGAACATGCACACTTTTAGTGCACTGGATTCGACCTACGACTTCTTTTTCAGCATTGGTGGAGATGGGACGCTGTTAAAGTCGGTTACCTTCGTTCGAGATCTCGATATCCCTATTGTGGGGATTAACAGTGGCCGATTGGGATTTCTGGCGACTATTCAGAAGGAAAAAGTAACAGAAAGCATCAAAAGTATATTGGAGGGTCATTACTCGGTTTCGGAACGAAGTTTACTGTCCATCGAGACAGTTCCCGGAAACGAGTCCTTGCAAACGCTAAACTTTGCACTTAATGAGATCGCGGTAAACAGAAAGAACACTACTTCCATGATCAAGGTGGAGACCAAGGTAAATGGGGAATATTTGACTTCTTATTGGAGTGATGGACTTATCGTGGCTACGCCAACAGGTTCCACAGGTTATTCGCTGAGTTGCGGAGGACCGGTTATTGATCCCGATACCAACAGTCTGGTGATTACCCCTATCGCACCACATAACTTAAATGCACGACCACTGGTAATTCCCGATGATTGTACTATTTCGTTGCAAGTTTCGGGACGTGAAGAAAGTTATTTGGTTTCATTGGATTCTCGAATTGCCACACTAACCAATGAGACTAAAATTACCATAAAAAAAGCACCCTTTTCCATTAAATTAGTTCAGCTATTGGATGATAGTTTTGTGAAAACCCTTCGGAAAAAATTATTATGGGGAGAAGACAAGCGGAATTAGGCAATAAAAGCACCCAAATTTTGTTAATCAACTGAGACAATTTTGCTTTAAATATTTATAAGCAAAGTTAATTAGTATATTTGCAAACTTTCAAGGAATATGAAGTATTTCACTCTTGTAATTATAATCCTATTGTCCCTACAATGTGGATATTCCCAAACCTTCGAAATTGGAGGAATCGTTGGGGGAGCCAACTACATTGGCGACGTTGGGCGTACTACCTATATTGCACCAAAGAACTTGGCTATTGGTGGTATCTTTAAATGGAACCGTAGCGAACGTCATTCCTTTAGAGCATCGGTACTTGTAGCTCGAGTACTGGGAAATGATTTTGACAGTGGAGAAGCCAGACGTAAACAAAGGGGGTATCAGTTCGAAAATACTATTAAAGAAGCCTCTATTGGATTGGAATATACTTTTTGGGAATTCAATATGTACTCCGGAAGACCACAAACCACTCCGTATTTGTACACCGGTCTCACCTACTTCTTATACGATGCCCTATACAAACGACAAGACAACCGAATTGTAAAATACGAGAACAAAGGTGCACCGGCCATTCCTATGGTAGTGGGTGTAAAAACAACGGTAGGAACAAAATTGGTTCTTGGTTTTGAAATTGGAGCGCGCTATACATTTACAGACAATCTTGACGGAAGTAATCCGGATACCGGGCTTGATAACAATGAAAGCCTTAAATTTGGGAATATAAATAGTGACGATTGGTATGTATTCACGGGTGTGACCTTGACGTTTACCTTCGGAAGACAGCCTTGTTACTGTAACTTTTAAAATGACGCTTGAGGAACAAATAGATAAAAGCAGACTCCCGCAACACTTGGCCGTCATTATGGATGGGAATGGTCGATGGGCAAAGAAAAAGGGGCTTTTTAGAACTATTGGGCATGAAAATGGATCAAAAGCGGTAAAAGAGATCGTTGAGGCCTGTGCAAAATTATCCATTCCTTACCTAACACTTTATGCATTTTCTACCGAAAATTGGAACCGACCCAAACTTGAAGTTGAGACCCTAATGAAATTATTGGTTTCCTCCCTAAAAAAGGAAATAAAAACACTGGCCGAGAATGACATTCGTTTAAACGCCATTGGTAAGCTCGATGCCCTACCCAAAAAGGTTCACACCGAACTACTTGACGTCATGGAGAAGACAAAATCCAACTCTAAAATGACGCTCACACTAGCGCTAAGCTATGGTTCCAGAGAGGAAATCATAAAAACTATTAAAGAGATTAGCCTTAAAGTTAAAAATAACCTAATTTCGCCGTCAAATATTGATGAATCGGTTATTAATAATCATCTTTACACGCGTGATTTACCAGACGTTGATTTATTAATTCGCACCAGTGGTGAGTTCAGAATTAGTAATTTTTTACTGTGGCAAATTGCATACGCCGAATTGTATTTTACCGAGACACTTTGGCCGGACTATCGAAAGGACCATCTTTTTGAAGCCATACTAAATTATCAAAACAGAGAACGAAGATTTGGAAAGACGAGTGAACAACTTAACCCATAGTACCTCAGCTTATTTTTACCGTACCCTTTATTGTGCATTTCTTTTTACAATGCTATCGGTATGCAGTCTTACCGCTCAACAAAAGGAATTAGATTCGGGTACGAGATACACCATCAACAGTATTTCAGTGACGGGAGAGCAAAGCTTCAATGAAAGTACCGTCATTGCCTTCACAAAATTAAAAGTAGGGGATCGCATTTACATTCCGGGGGAAAAATTGAGTTCTGTCACTAAGAAATTATGGGAACAAAACCTCTTCAGTGACATCGCCTTTTACGTCACCAATATTGACGGTGATAAAGTTGATCTCGAATTATATATCGTAGAACTTCCAAAACTCAACGAGGTTGTTATCGAAGGTGTACGGAAGGGAAAAGTAAAGGAGATCATCAAGGATAATGAACTAAAGAAGGGAACCAAGATCACGAAAAACCTTATTACCACCACAAAAAATTACATTACCAATAAGTTTAGAGATCAGGGTTATTACAATACACAAGTGGCCTTTAGTCAAGTACCTTTTAATGACACCTTGGGAAATCTGGTGGGTCAAAATTTAAAGATCATTGTCAATAAGGGTGACCGTGTAAAAGTAAAATCCATCGATTTTGAAGGCAATGAGGAATTGAGTGACAAAAAGTTGCGCAGTTTTATGAAAAACGTAAAACAGAAAAATCCAATTCGCTTCTACAAACGTTCCAAATATACCAAAACCACTTTCGAGGAAGACAAAGGCACCTTGATCGATAAATACAAGGAAAATGGGTTTAGGGATGCAAGAGTTTTGAATGATACGCTCATTGTTAATGACGATAAACACATATCCCTCGAACTGGACGTAGAAGAGGGAAAGAAGTATTACTTCGGGGACATTCGGTTTATTGGTAATAGCGTTTATACAGATCGATTTTTACGACAGTATGTTGGTATTCAAAAAGGAGAGGTTTATAACGGAACCTTGTTGAAAGAACGGATCCAAGATAACAGCGATCCCGATGCGCAAGACCTCACCAACCTGTATCAAAATAACGGTTATCTGGCGGTGGACATCAATCCGGTGGAAGTGGCCATTCGTCAAGATACCATCGATTTTGAGATCCGAATTTTGGAGCGAAGCGAGTTCTATTTTGATCATGTGACCGTAGTTGGAAACAACAAAACCAATGATCATGTGATCTACCGTGAATTACGTACAAGACCTGGCCAAAAATATAGCAAGCGAAATGTGGTTCGAACCATTCGCGAACTGGGGCAGCTAGGATTTTTTGATGCTGAACAGTTAACACCTAACTTTAAGACGGTAGACCAGAACAACGGATTGGTAGACCTTGAATATTCGGTTGTGGAGAAGGGCTCCAGCCAAATTGAACTCCAAGGTGGATATGGAGGTGGAGGATTTGTTGGGACCTTGGGACTCTCCTTTAATAATTTCTCGCTTCGGAACATCTTTAACGGAGAAGCCTATAAACCTATTCCTATGGGTGACGGGCAAAAACTTTCGTTACGGGCACAGGCCAGTAGTTTTTATCAAACGTACAGCCTGTCACTCACCGAACCCTGGTTTGGAGGAAAGAAGCCTATTCAGTTAAGTACCTCATTTTCGCATACCATTCAGTATTTATTCAACTTTAATACGAGAGAACGGGATGAAGATCGTCGCTTCCTAATTACGGGAGGATCTGTGGGACTGGCGAAACGATTGAAATGGCCCGATGATTATTTCCAGTTGTCTCAAGCCATTAGCTTTCAGCATTACAATCTAAAAAATTATAATACGGGACTCTTTACTTTTGGAGATGGGTTCTCTAATAACTTGGCCTATACGGTTGGTTTGAGTCGAAATAGTACTTCCGCCAACCCTATTTATCCACGATTCGGATCGCGCTTTAATGTATCGGCAAAGTTAACGGTGCCTTATTCGGCTTTTTCGAGTACGGACTATAGTGCCCTTGCAGATGAGAGAGAGCTACTTACCGAATTCTTGCAGACCGATCCAACTGATGTGGATGCGAATGACCGAATAGCAGAAATAGACCAGGAGCGCTTCAAATGGCTGGAATACTACAAGGTGAAGTTTGATGGTGAGTGGTTTACTACAATTAAAGGAGATTTGGTTCTTCGTTCCAAAGCCGAATTTGGTTTCCTTGGAGCCTACAACAAAGACCGAGGTGTCCCTCCTTTTGAACGCTTCTTTGTAGGTGGTGATGGATTGGGTTCATTCAGTTTGGACGGAAGAGAGGTCATCCAGTTAAGAGGATATCCTAACCAGTCATTATCGAGTAACGATGGAAATACCATTTACAATAAATTTTCGTTAGAATTAAGGTATCCTGTTACCTTGAAGCAGTTGGCGTCTATTTATGTGCTGGCCTTTGCCGAAGGTGGTGGGTCATATGAAGGGTTTAGAAACTATAATCCTTTCACCCTAAGTAGGTCTGCTGGAGCAGGAATTCGTATATTTATGCCTGCCTTTGGACTTTTGGGGATTGATTTTGGATACGGATTCGACCCTATTCTCAATGGAGTGCAACGTAATGGATGGGAAACTCATTTCATTATTGGGCAACAATTTTAATTTTTGGCACGATTTTTTCAAAGTAACAACCAGCAATTATGAAAACAACAAAATTCATTTTTATCTCCTTAGCGATTATGTGCTTTTCGCTAAGCGCAGAAGCTCAAAGAGGGGCTCGTATTGGCTACATCGATATGGAATATATCCTGGAAAGTGTCCCCGAATATCAGGAAGCCTCTACCCAACTGGAAGGAAAGGTACAGCGATGGAAGAAAGATCTGGAAAAAATGAACAATGAGATCGAGCAGATGAAGCTTGATCTAAGCAACGAACAAGTACTACTAACCAAAGAGTTGGTTGAAGAACGCGATGAGGAAATAAAGATCCTAGAAGAAGAAATGTTGAAATACCAACAGGACCGTTTTGGCCCAAATGGAGATCTGGATATTCAAAGGAGACAGCTGGTACAGCCCATCCAGGATCAGGTTTTCAATATTGTTCAGGAAATCGCAGAAGGCAAAAAATACGATTTCATTTTTGACAAGTCTGCTGATGTGGTAATGCTTTTTGCAGCTCAAAGAAATGATATCAGCGAGCAGGTATTGCGAAGTATCAATCGTGCAGCCAAAAGAGAGGAAGCGACTAACAGAAAAGAAAAACGAGAAATAGAAAGGCGAGATGAACTTTCGGTTGGAGAAGAAAAGGAAGTTACCGCGCGAGAAACTGCTATTGAGGAAAAGAAAGAAGAACGTACAAAGTTACTGGAAGAACGCAAACGAATTAGAGATTCGGTGCGTGCTGCTAAAAAAGCCGAATTCGAAGAAAAGAGAAGAAGGCTACTCGAAGAACGACAAAGAAGAAAAGATTCACTCCTAAACGCTCGTAATGGCGGTGGTCCCCCGGCAGGTGGTGACGGCGATGGCGACGGTGACGGAGGGATAAAATAACAACCCAATATCTTAACACTTTAATTTAATACAAACAATGAAAAATTTAAAATTACTTTTCGTAGCAGCCTTACTTTTTATGGGGACTACAAGTATCGTAAACGCGCAATCCAAAGTAGCGCACGTTGACACAGGTGCTCTTGTGGAGGCCATGCCCGAAATGAAAGCAGCTCAAAGTCAGTTGGAAAAACTTCAGAAGACCTATGATGCCGAGATCAAATCTATGATGAAGGAGTGGGAAACGAAAGTACAACAGTACGACGGTGAAGCCCAAACCCAAACTGAAGAAGTTAACCTTAAGCGTGTTGAAGAAGTTCAAGGAATGCAGAAAAACATTGGAGACTACCGAAACTCTGCCCTGGAAGATCTTCGAAAAAAAGAAGTAGATCTACTTCAGCCTATTCTTGAAAAAGCTAGAGCGGCCATTCAAAAGGTAGCTAGAGCTCAAGGATTTCAATATGTATTAGATGCTTCTCCAGGAAATGGATTGATCCTATTTGATGGAACCGATCTTCTTGCAGATGTAAAAAAAGAATTGGGAATTTAATCCCCTTTTTATACCATAATCAAGACCTTTCGGGACTCAGTCCTGTAAGGTCTTTTTTTTATATTTAAAGTTTAGATGAATAATAACGCTCCCATAGGTATTTTCGATTCGGGGGTTGGTGGTACCTCAATTTGGAAGGAGATCCATCAACTGCTACCTTTCGAAAACACCACCTATCTCGCCGATAGCAAACATGCTCCTTATGGGTATAAATCGAAGGAAGAGATCCTTGCGCTAAGCTTCAAGAATACTGAATTTTTACTCGAAAGAAATTGTAAGCTTATTGTCGTAGCCTGCAATACGGCAACTACTAATGCCATATCACAATTAAGAGCCAACTATTCGGTGCCTTTTATAGGAATTGAACCTGCCATTAAACCGGCAGCCCTTCACACACACACCAAGAATATTGGTATTCTGGCGACTCAGGGAACGTTGAGCAGCGATCTGTTTCACCAAACTGCACAGGCATTTACCAATTCCATCAAGATCACTGAAGTCGTTGGGGAAGGGTTGGTGCCAATGATAGAATCCGGCGACCTTGATAGTCCAAAGCTTCTAGAGTTATTACGATCCTACGTTGCGCCTATGTTAGCAGCCAAGGTAGATCATATCGTTTTGGGTTGCAGCCACTATCCGTACCTTATCCCACAATTGCGCAGCCTGATCCCGAAGGATATAAAGATCATCGATTCAGGGGCCGCAGTCGCCCGTCAAACGCAATCTGTACTCGAAAAATTTGATCTACTGAATACAGAAACATCCGCGCCTCAACTTCGGTTTTATAGCAATACCAAAATTGATACGCTTAAGCAATTGCTTGAGGACTATTCAGAAAAAATAGAGATCTTTCAACAGAAGTTCTAAGTGATTCAGAAAAAACGCTACTTAAACCAACTCGAATACTTTACATAATTTTCGGCGATACGATGGATCTCACCATCCAGTAATTCCCGACTAATATCCTTTACCTTTTTAGCCGGAATTCCAGCGTAAATACTCCCACTCTCTACATGGGTGTTTTTAGTAACCACCGCTCCGGCAGCAATGATACTATTACTTTCTACCACACAATCATCCATCACGATGCTTCCCATACCAATAAGTACGTTGTCGTGGATCGTACAGCCATGAACAATAGCATTATGCCCAATCGAAACGTTATTACCAATCGTCGTGGGTGACGTAAGATAGGTCGCATGGATCACCGCTCCATCCTGAACATTGACCCTATTTCCCATTTTAATAAAGTGTACATCACCTCGGATCACTGCGTTAAACCAAACGCTACATTCGGTGCCCATTACCACGTCTCCAACGATGGTGGCGTTCTCAGCCACAAAACAATTTTCAGGAATTTGAGGGTGTTTTCCGTTAACCGACTTAATGATCATAGGGGTATCTTTTATCCGAAATGAGACAACAATTCTTTTTTCCTCGCAGGACTCACCATTATTTCTTTTCCATTAAACAGCACAACGGAGCCTCCCTTGCCTTTTTTGTATTCGGTGATCGCGTTCACATTTACCAAATAACTTTTGTGAACTCTGGCAAAACCATTGCTCGATAAGGCCTCCTCAAAATATTTTAAAGTTTTGCTCACTAATTTCTTTTTATTCTGAAGAAAAATCTGCGTGTAATTATCATCTGCCTGACAATACAAGATGTCTTCGATCTGAAGTACCTCAAAGCCGTTTTGCAAAGGAATGGTGATCTTTCCGCTTACCGTCGTTTGTTTCGGTTTTAAGACCGTATTCTGAAGTTTATTTTCCTTTTCCTTGATCTCATGCACATAGTCAACCGCCTCGATCAGCGTATCGATGGATATGGGTTTCAGCAAATAATACGAAGCATGCGCATTCAATGCATCGATAGCATAATGATCATAGGCCGTTACAAAGACCGTCTCAAAAGTACGATCTCCCACCTTGTCCAATAGATCAAATGCATTGCCGTAAGGCATCTCAACATCCAAAAAAACCAGATCCAACTCATTGTTCCGTATCAAGATCAGCGCATCGTCTACATTGGTCGCCTCACCCATCACTTCCACCTTGGGGCAGTACTTCGAGATATAATTTCGAAGAATTTCCCGACTCGTTTCCTCATCTTCAACTATAATAGCTTTCAAATTCATTTAGTCTTTTTTTAGGATCAAACGCACTCGTGTACCTTCCTCATTGTCAAATACATTCTCAACTGTTACGTCTACCTTGTCTTTATACATGGCATTGAGGATCGAAATTCTCTTCTTGATATTTCCCATGCCTTTTGAGTTCTGTTTCTTCTGATTTTCAGTCTTCAATTCCTTCGATTTCTTCCTCCCAATCCCATCATCGGTGATCGCTATAGACACCGTTTCTGCATCCACCTGCTTAAAATCAATATCGAGATTCCCTTTGTTCTCTTTATACCGAAGCCCGTGCCACACTGCATTCTCAACGTAAGGTTGTAATAACATGGGTGGGATGACAAAGTCGTTTATATTGATGCGCTCATCCACAGTGATCTGGTAATCAAACTTATCCTTAAATCTAAAATGCTCCAATTTAACATAGAGCTCCAGCAGTTCGATCTCTTTGGAAAGTGGAATAAAATCTTCCTCGCTATTCTCCAGAACAGAACGCATAAGTTGTGAAAAATCGCTAAGGTATTTATTGGCCGCCCGTTCATCATTGATCGCAATAAAACTATTCACCGAATTGAGCGCATTGAAAATAAAATGCGGATTCATTTGCGTTCGCAGCGACTTTAAGGCCAACAAATTGTTCGCATATTTTTGCTGATTTACATTTTTCTTTTGGGAAAAAGCCGAATACAATAGCAACAAGGCAATGAGAATTAGGGAACCAATGATCCATTTCTGGACCCGGTTGTTCTTTTCGATCAATTCCTGATTTTCAAACGCCAGTTGGTACCGGCTTTCATTGATGGCTCTCTCACTTTCCAAACTGGTAATTCGGTTTTGTTTCAGAGCAATTTCTTTGCTGAATCGAGTTGCTTGAGACAGCTCTTGTTCCTTTTTAACGTACAATTCGTCTACCACCTCGACATATCGTTGATAGCCTTCAGCAGCCTTATCAAACTCACCGATGTCGCGGTAAATCTCCGAAAGTTTTCGTCGTGCGTCCTTTTCGACCACAAGATCCTCTTTGGCATCTGCCTCACTTATACTTCGCTCTAAAAACGGAATCGCTTCTTCATACTTGTCCTGAGCTACATAGGCATTGGCAATCTTATAATTTTGACGTTGTGGACTTAGTTCAGCTCCCACCGCATCATCTCCAGACTCTTCGTCCTCCATAGACTCGATCTCGTTCAACGCCTCTTGCCTCAATTCAATTTCTTTGTTAAAATCGCGTTTCTGATTATAGAAATCGGCTACCTTATTTTTTTCCTCAACGGCGCGTTTTTTATTTTCGCCTTTAGACAAACTCAACGAATTATCAAAATAGGTTTGAGCCTCTTCCACGGCTCCACCCTGTGCGTATGCCTCCCCTATTTTTGAATTGAGATTGGTGATCTTAGGGGTGATTTTATGACGGGTCGCAATGTCCAAACCTTTTTGATAGTTAAAAACACTTTTCACCGCATCGTTAGTCGTTTTATAATTATCTCCCAAACCTTCATATACTTCGACCTGTTGGTAATAGGAGAGGTTTTGACGTAAGAGCGACTTATATTCCTCGATGCTTTCCTGGTAATTATTGTTTCGCATAAAGGCCTCAGCCAATTTGAGACGCGTGTCGATCGCAGGGATGTTTCGAATACTTTCTTTATAATTGGCGATTGCCAGATCTGGCAACTGCCAATAAAGGTTAATATCTCCCAAAGTTTTAAAGGCTGTACCGTTTTGGAGTTTATTGGTACGCTTACCACTAACAGATTCCAACGCCTTATTTACATAATCAATACTTTTTTTCGCGTCCTTTTTCAAGGCAACCTTTGCCGAATCGATATTTGCCTGAAAGTAATCTACAGTGTCGCTTCGGGACCTAGAGGTAACAGGCAGCTTAGTTTCAATAGCCTTTTCTACCCTAACCGTAATTCGTTGGGTATTTTTCACAATGTGATAGATGGTTTCAAAATCGTCACTTCTAATGACCAATTCATCCCCGATCTTCGCTGTTATCTGAAACTCTCCCGCCCTATTGGTAGTAGCATATCCTTTTCCCGTCACTTCAATATTCACCCTGGGAATGGGGCTATTATCCTCAGCATCCAACACCTGACCTTTAAGCACAAATTCGTCCGCTTCCATCCGGCTGTTTTGAGCAACTACAACCGATGAAAACCCCAGAATGAATAGGCACGCTATGAGGATTCTAAAATTCATATACATATAAAACGTAAACATACGCACTTTAGGGCGTTTCAAAAAATGGGTGTTTTGTTATTCTGAAGAATATACTACCAAAAACCAACACTTTACTCACACCAAAGTACCATTCCCTCAATGAAACCCACCCATGGCTCAAAGTGGCTTTTTTACCGAAAAATATGGCCCTAGGTTTACACCAAAATAAAACGAATAACACATGAAAACCCTACAAACAATCGTATTACTATTTTCCTTCGTATCCATCTATGCATGTAATGAGGGCATACCAAAGGAAACAGCTTTCACCAATGAAGTGGAACACACCGAACCCGCTACAAAGCACTATATTAAAGTAGCCTTGCTACTGGATACTTCCAATAGCATGGATGGATTGATCGATCAGGCCAAAGCACAACTTTGGGAGATCGTAAACGAATTATCCTATGCCAAATGCCGTAGTGCGCGACCCAACTTACAAATAGCCCTTTATGAATACGGCAATGATGGCCTAAGTTCAAGAAACGGATATATTCGAAAGATCCTTCCATTTACTCAAGACCTCGACGATGTTTCGAAAGAATTATTCTCTTTAACCACAAATGGAGGTAGCGAATATTGCGGTACCGTGATACAGGCATCGTTAAATGAACTAGATTGGGGAAATGACAGAGATGACCTAAAAATGATCTTTATTGCCGGAAATGAGCCTTTCACACAAGGAAAAGTAGACTATAGAGACGCTGGGAACAATGCCAAGGAAAAAGATGTGGTGGTCAATACCATCTTTTGCGGCGATTACAAACATGGGGTCTCGTCAAGCTGGAAAGATGGTGCCACCCTTACTTATGGTGACTATATAGCCATTAACCACGATAAAAAAACCATTCATATTGCCTCGCCTTATGATGATCTAATCCTACAGTTGAATATTCAATTGAATGGCACCTATGTTCCTTATGGTAGACGAGGGAGAATGAAGATTGCCGTACAAGAGGAGCAAGATAGCAACGCCGCCGGTTATAGCAAAGAGAACGCAGTAAGCCGCACGGTTTCAAAAAGTTCACATCTGTATAAGAACAGCTCGTGGGATCTGGTTGACGCCGAAGAGGAAGAAGGATTCAGTTATGATGAATTGAAGAATGAAGACTTACCTGAAAATTTGAAAGGTAAATCAAAATCTCAAATTAAGGCGTATGTGCAGGAGCAAAAGGCAGAGCGCAATCGAATTCAGAAGGAAATTTCAGAATTAAACAAACAGCGTAGAGAATTTATTGCAACTCAAAAGAAGGACAATAGTAACGGACTTGAAAGTGCCATGATAGAAGCTCTAAAAAAGCAAGCAAGCAAAAAGGACTATACTTGGAACTAAGTCAGACACCTTGCATATTAAAAATGCCCCTCACGAGGGGCATTTTTAATTCAATACTTATACGGTTTGTCTATTGTCTTGGACGTAACATACCATTGTATTGCATATCCTGAGACCATCTTGCGATCTTTCCTTCCAAGAAATTATACCCAAGTGTGATCTGGTGGAAGCCTCCGCTTTCAAATCGTACGCTACCCGATTGGTAGGTATAGGTATACGCAAACATAAATTTATTGAAGTTCACACCTAAAACAGGCGTGATGTACTGTAACTTCTGATTCTTGATCTCGTTGCCATCTAGGTATTCGGATCCATCAAAACTTCTTCTATAAGAAAGTCCTCCCCACAGTCGTCCAAATTCCATCTCCCGATACGCTTTAAAGTTCACATCGACAGATTGCTCGCCCGTGCGTTCTTTCCAGGAGAAAAGGAAGGAGGGTTCATACGCCCATTTTCCATAGGCGGTGTCAACAAAATACGCCGAAGAGATTAGGTAGGTCCTTTGGTTATTGGGCTCCAGATCTTCGGTAAATAAGTTTCTATTCTGAAATATGACGTTCTTGGCCGTAACGTGTCCAGAGAAATTCAGGAAATTATACGAGACTCCCGCATCGACATTAAAGTAAGAGCTGCTTTGAACAATTCCGGCAATAATAGGGTCAAAATCGTTGGGATCAAATCGGGTTTCGTCCAATTTGGACTGAATCAACCCGGCACTCAACCCGAATGAAATCTGATTGAGATCCGCCTTACTTCGCGAAAACATGATATGGTGGGCATAGGTTAGATATCCACCCGTTTGTGAATGATATCCATTCTTATCGTTAAAAACGATCACTCCAATACCAGATCGTTCACCCACTCTGGCGTTGAAACTTAGGGTCTGTAAATTGGGCGCATCGTCTTGATCAAACCATTGCTGACGCGCACTAATTCTCAATTTGTTGTAATTGGCAGCTCCTGCCATCGAGGGGTGCAGCAAATACAGATTATCTGCGAAATAATCTGTATAAGTAGGGATTCCATCCTGCGCATGCGCAAGAAAGAAGGAGCATATAAATAACAAGCTTAAGTAGGTCCTTTTAATATTCATAGTTATTGCTTAACGTTTTAGGGTAAAATGCCCCGTAAACTCTTTTTGGGTATCGTTCTCTTTGTATTCCACTCTAAACCAGTAGTCACTCGATGGAAGTGGGTTCCCATTATAGGTACCATCCCATCCAGTTCCTAACGGACTTAGTTGCTTCAACAATTTTCCGAATTTGTCAAATATATAAATTTTTGCCGTAGGGTCACCATTGGCGATCCCTATGATGTTCCAAGTGTCATGGAATCCATCCTGGTTTGGTGTGATCACACGCGGGTAATCTATGATCCCCAGTTCGATGGTCACACTACCACAACCACTGGCATCCTTAATGGTAACGATATGGTTTCCTGGTTCTACATCGGTAAAGGTGCCGCTTTCTTGGAAAGGGCCATTATCCAATTGGAAGATATAGGTACCC
>Ga0315336_1001098_pt1 | contig 58231 bp, 48 predicted proteins | sample ASW5metaG_FD_204512 | JGI IMG/M metagenome (GOLD analysis project Ga0315336, IMG submission 204512) | Ammonia-oxidizing marine archaeal communities from Monterey Bay, California, United States - ASW #5 | ecosystem: Environmental > Aquatic > Marine > Intertidal zone | place: USA: California...
ACGACATCCGTGTGCGAATGGCCGTGATTGATGAGGATATCTGGCCGCAGCCAGCGGTAGGCGAGAAGCTGCCGCCGGACCGCAGCAAACGGATTGGGTTCACGGACTACATCTTCGGTGGACGCGAACCGTTCCCGGAGGTCGTTCAAAAGATCTATGACGATATAAACAAGGAGTACGGCACCGACTATAAAGTGCCTACAGATTAGAAAAGCGTAAAACTCCCTGACGGTTGTTAGTTTACTAGATTGACGGACGTTGCTCCTCCGACCTGTCGAATGTCTCAAAGGGGTCAACTACCGCCGAACCGGTCGCGCCGTTCGCCCGCCCTTATTAATTGGAAACGGGCGTTACCTCCGATCTGCCGAATATGAGATTTACTCGCAAAAGTAGGCGGTCAAAATGGTCGCTTTTGACAGGGTGGAGCGGCGCGCTTGAGGTGTGTCTGTTGAGAAATTTGGTGCATAATTCATGAGTGGTGCATGGAAACGATATCAACAAAATTCCTTCTCTCACCCGATCACGGTCAAAGGGTCAATCGCCGTCCACCCTACCGAACCGCCGATCCCAAGCCGCGGAAGCGGCCGAAAAATAGTCCGGCTTCCCCGTAGTCCAGGTCTCGCCCCAATGCTGGCCGCCGCCGTCGACCGGCAACAGTGCGCCGGTGATGAAGCCGCCGGATGGGCCGCCGAGATAGAGGCAGGCCTCGGCGATGTCCCAGGTGTTGCCGGCGCGCAACATGGGGTTGGCGTTGGGATAGGCGGCGCGCGTTTCCGGCGCGTAGACTGCCCAGCCTTCGCTTTCGATGGTGCCGGGCGCGATGCAATTGACCCGGATCTTGTCCGGCGCCCATTCCACGGCGACGTTCTTCGACAGTTCGATGACACCGGCGCGCGCGGCGGCGGAATGGGCGACGCCGTAGAGGCCGCCGGTGGTGACGACGACGATGTTGATGATGCTGCCGGGCTGTCCTTGGCTCCGCCACTGGCGCGCCGCGGACTGCATCATGTGCCAGGTGCCGTTGAGGTTGGTGTCGATGACGGCGTTCCAGCCCTTGACGGAAAAGTCGATGGCGGCCTGCGGGAACTGCCCGCCGGCGGAATTGACGACTAAGTCGAGCCGGCCGTGGCGTGCCCAGACCTCGGCGAACAGCGCCTCCGCCGCTTCAGGATCGCGAATGTCGACGGACAATGCTTCTGCCGACAGGCCGCGTGACTGCAGCGCTTGGGCTGCCGCGTCGAGTTTTTCGTTTGTGCGCCCCGTGACAATGACGTGGGCGCCGAGCCGCGCCAGCAGCCACGCCGTTGCCCGGCCGATGGCGCCGGCGCCGCCGGATATCAACGCCACCTTGGCCGAGAACAAATCATCGCGGTATACGGTCGGTATAGTGGCGAGGTCGTCGTCGCTCAGGCCGAATGTTTTGGTCGTGTCGGATTCCGCCATGGCCGTCACCCGTACGGCCCGGACCGGCCCTTGATCAACTCGCCGCTGATCACCATCTTGCGCACTTCCGTGGTGCCGGCGCCGATCTCCAGCAGCTTGATGGAGCGGTAGAGGCGGTTGATCTCGGCTTCCCACATATAGCCGCTGCCGCCATGAATCTGCACGGCTTGATCGAGGATCTTGTTCAGGGTCTCGGCGGTATACATCACCGACGCCGCGGTCAGCGCGTGAATGGCGCCGCGGCCGCCGCCGCCGATTTCGAGGTCGTTGGCCGCCGCCAGGACGCGAAAGTTGAAGGTCCGCATGGTCTCGAGCCAGACATACATGTCGGCGAGCTTCGACTGGATCATCTGGAAAGAGGCGATCGGCTGGTCGAATTGCTTGCGGGTCTGGGCATAATCGAGAGAGAGGTCGAGCGCCCGTTCGGCGATGCCGACGCAGAGCGGTGAAATCATGGCGCGCTCGAGATCGAGCCCGCTCATCACCACGCCGACCCCGGCGTTTTCCTCACCGACCAGGTTCTCGGCCGGCACCCGGCAATCCTCGAACACCAATTCGGCGGTCGGGCTGCCGCGGAAGCCCATCTTGGTCAGCTTCTGGGCGACCTTGAAGCCCGGAAAATCTTTCTCGACGATGAAGGCGGAAATGCCGTGCGGGCCTTTTTCCGGCGCGGTCTTGGCGTAGACCAGCAACACATCGGCGACCGGGCCGTTGGTGATGAATAATTTGGTGCCGTTCAAGAGGTAATGATCGCCCTCGCGGGTTGCCTTGGTGCGCATGGAGCCGAGCGCGTCGGAACCGGCGCCCGGTTCCGTCAGTCCCAAGGCGCCGACTTTCTTGCCTGAGCACAGGCCCGGCAGATATTTGCGGCGCTGGTCCTCGTTGGCGTTGCGGTAGATGTTGTTGAGGCAGAGGTTTTCGTGCGCCACCCAGCTCAAGCCGAGCGCGTGATTCCAACGCGAGAACGCCTGCAGGATGAGGCCGCTGGTGAACAGGTCGAGGCCGACGCCGCCATATTCTTCCGGCACCGTGATGCCGAAGAAGCCGAGCGCGCCGATTTTCTCGAAGGCGTCATCCGGCCACCATTCCTCCTCGTCCATGCGCTCTGACAGGCCATGCAGCTCGGTGCGGCCGAACCGGTCGGCCTGATCGAGAATGACGCGCTGGTCTTCGGTCAGATCCCACGCACCCATGGCATCGGACATGTTGCGAAGCTCTGATTGAGCCGTTCCGTTGTCGGTTGTTGTCATGCCGTCTCCCCTTCGGTTTCGGCCCGCATCATCTGCTTGCGATGACCATTCCGACCCTAAGATAACACGGTCTTCAGTGAAAGTGAATAAAATTCATTAATGATGCTTTATGTCCGGGCGGTGTGTGAAAATTGTTGACAAAATAACGAAGTATGGGTCAGTATAAAAAATGAATTAAATTCATTAAGGGAAAGCCACTATGGTTGTCCGCACGGAGCGCAAAGGCCCGGTGGAATGGATCTTTATCGATCGGCCGGCGCAGCGAAACGCGATGAACGCGGCGGTTGCCGCCGGTATTGTCGAAGCCTTAGATGCGGCCGAAACCGACTCCGACGTGCGCGCGATCGTGTTGACCGGCGCCGGCGACAAGGCGTTTTGCGCCGGCGGAGACTTATCGCCAACCGCCGAGGGCGCGCCGTTCACCGTCGACCCGGCGCAGCCGACGAACCCGGTCATCGATCTGTTCCTGCGCATCGAGGCGACCGGCCTGCCGGTGGTGGCGCGGGTCAATGGCCATGCTTTGGCCGGCGGGCTCGGGCTGATGTGTGCCTGCGATCTCGCCGTGGCGACGCGGGCCGCCACCTTCGGCACGCCGGAAAGCGGTATCGGCCTGTTCCCGATGATGATTCTGCCGTATCTGCACCGGGTACTGTCGCGGCGGCAATTGATGGAATTGTGCATCACTGGCGAACGGTTCAGTGCCGAGGCGGCGCTGGAGATGGGATTAGTCAATTACATCGCCGAGCCGGAAGAGTTAGACAGCAAGCTCGATTGGCTGATGGACCGCGTCGTCAACAAATCGCCGACCGCCGTCCGGCTGGGCAAACAAGGTTTTCGCGCCATGGAAGACATGACCTTGCGCCAGGCCTTCGAATACGCCCAGCTGATGCTGCCGATGATGGCCGCGACCGAGGATGCTAAGGAAGGCTTTGCTGCTTTCCGAGAGCGACGGCCGCCGGTCTGGACCGGCCGCTAGACCGTGCGGATCAATTGAACCATGGGCGAACGAAAAAAAGCCTCGCGTCTGCCGCGGGCCCGGCGCATCGAGGAAATCGAGGCGGCAGCCCGCGTGGTCTTTTCAAAACGCGGCTATGACGGCGCGTCGATTTCCGAGATCGCGGCCAAGGCCGGGGTGGTCGAGGGTACGATCTACAAATATTTCGAAAACAAGCGCGATCTGCTGCTGAAAGTGGTCGAGCGTTGGTATCTCGGCATGATCGGCGACTACGCCGCCCAAGTGCCGGGCATTGTCGGCAGCCGCAATCGGTTGCGCTTCGTGATCTGGCGGCATCTGCGCTCGATCAAGGACAATCCCGACCTCTGCCGGCTGGTCTTCAATGAAGTGCGGAGCGGCGATGACTATTTCCAAAACGTCGTCTATCGCCTGAACCGCCGCTACACGGACGTACTTCTACAGATCCTGCGCGACGGCGCCGAACAGGGGGAATTGCGGGCCGACCTGCCAATCGCCCTGGTGCGCGATGTCGTCTACGGCGCCATCGAACACCATGTCTGGGGATTCTTGAGCGGCCGCGGCGATTTGGATGTGGACAAGACCGCCGATCATTTGGCCGACCTCTTGTTCGGCGGCATTGGCCCGGCGCCCGCGGCACCGGATAGCCTGGAGCCGGCGGTGGCGCGGCTCGGGCAACTGACCGACCGGCTCGAAGCGCTCGCCACGGAACCGGGGCAATGACCGCAACCCCGCAGTTCGATAGAAACGGGACGGAAACCCATGTCTGAACAGGCGCTCTTTGACAAAGTCCTGATTGCCAATCGCGGCGAGATCGCTTGCCGCATTATCCAGACCCTGCAACGGCTCGGTATCGCCAGCGTCGCAATCTACCATGCCAGCGATCGGCGGAGTCCGCATGTATCCATGGCCGACGAAGCCCATGAGATCGCCGGCGAGACACCGGTCGCGGCCTATCTGGATGGCGCGGCGATCCTCGCGGTCGCGGCCCAAGTCGGCGCCGGCGCGCTACATCCAGGCTACGGGTTTCTGGCCGAGAACGCCGCCTTCGCCCAGGCGACGGTGGATGCCGGCCTGGTGTTCATCGGCCCCGATCCGGATGTGATCGGCTTGATGGGCGACAAGATCAGGGCCCGCGCCTTCGTCATCGAGCATGGCTATCCGGTGGCACCGTCGGTCGTGCAGGATGGTGATTTCGATGGTTTTCTGGCGGCGGCGGGGGCGATCGGCTACCCGCTGCTGATCAAGGCGGCGGCGGGCGGCGGCGGCAAAGGCATGCGCATCGTCGAGGCCGAAGACGCGTTGCCGGCGGAAGCCGAGAAGGCAGCGGCCGAAGCCGAACGCTATTTCGGCGATGCGAGCATCTATGCGGAACGGTTTATCGAACGGCCGCGCCACATCGAAGTGCAAGTGCTGGGCGATGGCGCCGGCGGTGTCGTGCATCTGTTCGAACGGGAATGCTCGATCCAGCGGCGGTTCCAGAAGGTCATCGAGGAATCGCCGGCGCCGGGTCTGCCGGACGACCTGCGGCAGCGCATCTGGGACGCGGCGGTCGGCATCGCCGGTGCCGCCAACTACCGGAATGCCGGTACAATGGAATTCATCCTCGCCCCCGATGGGGAATTCTACTTCCTCGAAATGAATACCCGCCTGCAGGTCGAGCATCCGGTGACCGAGATGATCACCGGCATCGATTTGGTGGAGGCGCAACTTCAGATTGCCGCTGGGCGCGGCCTGCCATTCGCCCAGGCCGAGGTTCGGTCGACAGGGCATGCCATCGAATGCCGGATCTGCGCCGAAGATCCGAACAACGATTTCCTGCCGGAAACCGGTCGCATCTTGCGCCTCGAACCGCCACAGGGCGACGGCGTCCGCTTCGATAACGGCTTTGCAGTCGGGCAGGAGGTGACGGCGGCCTTCGATTCGATGCTGGCCAAACTGGTTGTCCATGGCGCGGATCGATCGGATGCCATTGACCGTTGCCGCGTGGCGCTCGGCCGGCTGGTGCTGCTCGGCGTTCAGGTGAACGCGGATTATCTCGGGCGGCTACTCGCTCATCCGGCGTTTCGGGAAGGCCGTTTGGACACCGGCTTTATCGACCGCCACGGCGGTGACCTGGCGACTGCACCGCCGACCGACCAGGCGGCGGCGCATCTGGTCATCGCCGCGGCCCTGGGATGTCGGGCGTTTCGCGCCCTCGCTTTTGAGGTGCCGGAGCCCCACGCATCAATCGGTGCTTGGAGGAATTAGATGTCTGCACTTCGCTTTTCGATGAACGGCCAAATCTACGACGTGACGATTGTCGCGCGCCGGCCCGAACTGGTCCTCGACATCGGCGGCCGCCATTACCGCGCGTTGGAAAACGTCGACGGATCGATTGAAATTGACGGGCAGGTGTTGGCGTTCGAGCGGGCCATGGATGGCGACGTCGCCCATCTCTGCATGGCTGGCCAAACCACTAAAGTCGCCTATCTGGATCCGGCTGCCGGCGCCGCCGACGAGGCCCATGGCGCCGATGCCATACGCGCGACCATGCCGGGAACGGTGGTCCAGGTCCATGCCCAAGCCGGCGACAAGGTCAGTGCCGGTGATGTTGTTGTTACCATCGAAAGTATGAAACTACAGTCGCGCATGACGGCAGCGCGCGACGGCGTCGTTGGCGAAATCCTGAAAGCCGAAGGCGAAACCTTCGACAAGGGTGAGGCGTTGGCGGTTTTGGTGACCAAAGACGACGATTGAGAGCGGAGATAGAACCATGCCAAGGCTGCAATCGACATTGGATACCAACGGCGACATCTACCGCCAATATTATGCCCATAACAAAGAGCGGGTCGGTCGTTTCCGCGAGAAGCAGGAAGCGGCGCGCCGACAACGGCCGGAGCGGGATATCGATCGGCTCGCCCGGCAAGGCAAGATGTTCGCCCGCGACCGGTTGGAAAAACTGCTCGACCCCGGCACGCCGTTCCTCGAATTCTCTTCGCTTGCCGCCAACATGGCCTATGACGGCGAAGCGCCCGGCGCCAGTTCGATTACTGGTATCGGTGTCGTATCGGGCCGGGAGGTCATCATCCATGCCGACGATGCCAGCATCAAAGGCGGGGCGTGGTATCCGCTGACCGTCAAGAAGATCATCCGCTGTCTCGACATCGCCATCGAAAACCGGCTGCCGGTGGTGCATCTCTGCGACAGTGCCGGCGGTTTCTTACAGCTGCAATCGGAGCTGTTTCCGGACCGGCATATGGCCGGCCGGATCTTCCGCAATCAATCCATCCTCAGCAAGATGGGGGTCAAGCAATTGTCGCTGGTGTTCGGCCATTGCACGGCCGGCGGCGCCTATATTCCGGCGCTCAGCGATTATGCGGTGATCGTGCGCGGCACCGGCGCGGTGTTTCTCGGCGGCCCGCCGCTGGTCAAGGCGGCGACCGGCGAAGACGTCTCGGTCGATGAACTGGGTGGCGCCGACATGCACACCTCGATCAGCGGCACCTGCGATTATCCCGCGGCCAACGAGGACGAGGCGATCGCCATCGGCCGGGATATCGTGTCCCATTGGGAACGGCCACAGAAATGGCCGCTGCAACAGGAGGTGCCGGAAGATCCCTATTACGACCCGGAAGAGCTCTACGGTATCATTCCGGACGACATCAAAAAACAATTCGACATGCGCGAGGTTATCGCGCGCATTGTTGACGGTAGCCGGTTTCACGAATACCAGCCGGCCTACGGCACCACCCTGGTGTGCGGCTACGCCAACATCTGGGGCTACAAAGTCGGCATCCTCGCCAACAATGGCGTGCTGTTCAACGACAGCGCCCTGAAAGGTGGCCACTTCATCGAGCTCTGCAATCAAAACAATACACCGATCGTATTTCTACAGAACATCACCGGCTATATGGTCGGCCGCGATTACGAACGCGCCGGCATCACCAAAGACGGCGCCAAAATGATCATGGCGCAGACCTGTGGCCACGTGCCGAAGTTCACAATCATGTGCCATGGCTCTTTCGGCGCCGGCAATTACGGCATGTGCGGCCGTGCCTTCGACGCAAGACTGCTGTTCGCTTGGCCCAATCACGAGATTGGCGTCATGGGTGGCGAGCAAGCGGCCAACACCCTGGCCGAAGTCAAGCTACGGCAGCTGCAACGCGGCGGCGAGGCGGTCGATGAACAAATCATCGAAGACGTGCGCCAGAAAACCCTCGAAGCCTATATGGAACAGGTAACGGCCTACTATTCCACGTCGCAGCTCTGGGACGACGGCATCATCGACCCGGTCGACACGCGCAATGCGCTTGGCATCGCAATAGCGGCGAGCCTGAACGCGCCGTTGGAGGACCCTGGATACGGCGTCTTCCGGTTCTAAATTGTTTCGCGGTCGACGGTCAGCCAGTGTTCCGGGCGTATATGGACCTTGATGCTGTTGCCTTTGGCTGCTTTTTCGACCATGCCGTCGGCATAGGCGCGACCGCCCTCGGCGCCGAGATAGCGCTGCGCCATGGGCAGCAGGTCGCGCTCAACGTCGTAGGCCTCGATGCCGACGATCGGCCCTTCGACGCTGACATACTTATAAGGCGGTTCGGTGTGCTGAACGCATAGGCTGGCGCGGCCGCCCTCCAGCAACAGCCGGCCTTTGCGCGAATCCGATTGAGTTAAGAACCAGAGATCGCCGCCCTGATCGTATTCATACCAGACCGGTGATGCCAGCGGGCCGCGCTCGCCATCGGCGACACTCAATATGCCGATTCGGGCTTCGGCCAAGAAGTCTTGCCGTTCGTCTTTGGTCATGGTTCTCGACATGGAATATTCCCTATTTGTCAAACGGTGGGTCGTTGGTTCAGTACGGCGACGATAGCGTCAAGCCCGAGCCGATAGGAATCGACGCCGAGCCCGATGATGACGCCGTCCGCCTCGGCCATGGTGAGCGATCGCGTGCCGCGGCGTTCAATGTTGGTCATATGAACTTCGACATAGGGCAGCCGCACCGCGCGCAAGCAATCGCGCAAAGCAAAGCCGCCATAGGTGAAGCCGGCCGGGTTCATAACCAATCCGGCGACACCATCCTGGGCCGCTTGGTAGATCCGGTCGATCGCGGTGCCTTCGGTGTTGGTGTAGAAAATGTCGAGCGACAAACCGAGCGTTTTGGCATGTGCCAAAACGATATCGTTCAGCTCGGCGGCGCTGGTCGTGCCGTAAAGTTCGGGCTCGCGTTTGCCGAGCCAGTTCATATTCGCGCCTTGCAGTAGCAGGATGTCGATCATGCAGCGCCTCCGGCGCCAAGACTAAGGCGGTTCGCGGCCAAGTGGGTCACTCTCTCTGCCATGACGATATCATGTCACGTTGCCGGCACGAAGACGGCGTTATGGGCGATCGCGGCTTCCGCTTCACCGCGCTTCAACCGCTTTTTGCCGGCTTGGGTGAAATGACGGTGATCCAGGTGGTAACCCATCGCCGCCATTTGCCGGTCGATGTCGTCGCTTTGGTTGCCGGCCACCTCTACTTGCAGTGAGCGCGGCCGATCGGGCCCGGTCAGCAAGCCGGTCATGCCGGTCAGGATGTCCGGCTCCAACCCGTCGACGTCGATCTTGACCACGTTGGGCGGCGCAATGGCGCCGGCGGCAAGTAGCCGGTCGATCGTGGTGGCGAATTTAAGCTCTTTGCCGACGAATTCAGTTGCCGTCGCGGATTGTGCCGCGGCATCGCCGAACTGGTTCAAGGCGGTCCCGGTTTGCCAAGACGTGTAGTGGAAATTGTCATAGCCATCATCGGCGCTCAATGCCAGGGTCAGCACGTCGACACGATCGCTCAAACCGTTGACCTGTATGTTTTCCATCAGGCCGGTAGCATTGAACATATGCGGCTCGACGGCATAGACATGACCGTTGGCGCCAACCAAGTTGCCGCCATAGATGGAATACAGGCCGATATTGGCGCCGATATCCAAGAAAACGTCGCCGGGCTTCAGCGTTGACTTGAGCCATTCAATGGTGCCCTGTTCTTTTACGAACAAAGTAGTGGCGCGGCGAATCGTTTGCATATTCGGGCAGCGAAACAGAAACCGTTCGCCGTCTTCTTCGATTTCGACCGTGCGGATGCAGCGCCCACCCAGCCAGAACACGGCGCGGTGGAACAGGGACAGGGCACGGCTGGGCCGCTTTTTGCCGTCTGATCGCATGATTCAGCTGAATATTGCCAGATAACCGTCAGATTCGCGGCGATCCTACTCAAGTCCGACGATATTTGGAATCGATTTTCCCAAAGGCAGTCAAGTTCGCCCCTTGATCTCAATCAATGCGAGCCCGTTGCGGAATAGTAACATTGACATATGTCAGTCAGATCGTGCGGACTTGAAACAACCATGCGACGCTGGATTGCTTTTCTTGCGGTCCTAATTGTTGTCGGGTGCGTTACTGACCAGCAGCCCAACAAGGAACCGAGCGCGCCGGCTCAAGATGTGGCGCTGAGGATTGACGAGCGCCCCGAAGCACTCGGCAATTTTTCCGGCCATTCCATCTATGACACCCTCTATGTGTCCGTGCGCTATGGCGACAAGGCGATGCACGACTTGCTGGACGAGGCGGTCTACACGCCGCGCTACGTTCCGCTGGAACTGAAGGACAAGTTGATCAGTCAGTTCGCGGCGATGGGGCTTTTTGCCGACGTCAAACCCGCCCGCACGGATACCGGCAAACCGGACCGAGGGTATTTCGCCGAGGTGACCATCGCCCCGACGATCGAGCTGACGACGGAGTCCCAGATCAAGGCCTATGCCGGCCTCGGCCTTGTCGGTGTCGACCTGGACACCGAGTTTGAAGTCGTCACACGGACCGCGTTGCAAAAGTTGGGCGCCACAGGCGCTTTGCTGGTCGAGGACAAATACCGTCTTGGCGGACAAGCCAACACCTCAGCCTACAAACAAGAGACCGTCACGCTTAGCGCCTGGCCCGAGATCATGGGGCGCGTTTCGCCACATGTGGTGAACGTCATAGCCCGTAGCGCCATCGTCGATGCCGCCGCATCCGACAAAGCGCCCGCCACGGCACGCCAACCGGTCAAATCGAACGACGTGGGCGCTAAAACGGCCGAACCGGCGAAGACAACGGTGTCGGCACCGGGCAAAGGTCTTCCCGCGTTGGACAACCTGCCCAAATTGCCGTCGTTGGATTAATACCAACCTGCGGTGATAGGAACCCATTTGATGGTGGAAAAAGAGTTCAGTCCAGGAGGCACGGCGCGCGGCGCGATGCTACTTAAACAAGGGGTATCCCTTGTTTAAGCGGGCAAGCGTCGTAACGCACTGGCTGGGCTTTTTTTCCCCACCGAAGGCCGGGTTCTTTTGCGCTGTGGCGGCGTCGCGCTGCTTATCCGATATCCCACATCGCATAGCGCAACGCGACGCCGCCACAGCGCAAAATAATCCCGGTCAAATGGGTCCCTATCGCCGCAGGTTGGTATGAGGGGAGCGGCGCCGACACGGGAGCAGACACATGCCGCAATCGAATCCAGTTTCAATTCCAGGCGCGTTGATGCGTCTTGCGGCCATTGTGGTTGGTGCCGTGGTGCTGTTTGCGCTGATGTCCACGGCCGCTTCGGCCCAGGCGCTCGAAGACATGCCTCTCGAAGACCTCCAACAACGGCTGTCCGATGTCCGCGCGGAAATTGGCCGGCACGAAAAGAATCTGCAGCGGATGAAGGCCGAGGTGGCCTTGGCCGACAGCGAAGGCCGCAGTCCCGACGCACAAATGCTAAGCAATTACCTGGCGACGGTGACCGGCGCGCGTAGCCAGGCGTATTTCGATCGGCCAAAACACATTCGGGATCTGATCGACGATTTCGAAACATTCTGGAAAAACCCAGTTCGGGACACACGGCAAACGGCGATGCTTGCCGGTTCACTGATGCATGCGAAGTATCAGTTCAAAGTCGAGATCGAGCGCACCTCCGACTTCCTGAAAATCGTTTACCGGGAGAATACGAAATACTCAAAGCTGGTCACGGAACGCGACAAATTGGGCCAAGACCTGCGCAAGGATGCCGCCGAGGCCGCGATCGAGGACAAGGCCATCCTAGATGACCTGGAAGCGCAGCTCGCTGCCCTACAGACCGAGGAAGCCGCCTACAAAAAACGCCTGGCCAACTATGAAATGGGGGTCGGCGAAAGCGCGATCAAAGCGGACGAAGTGGAGGCGGATGTCACGACTTATCTGGAATCCATAGCTGAAATCGGCCGGCTGTATCAAGCATTGGCAGAGGAATTGTCCGGCGATACCAATAGCGCCCGATCAAGAGCCAAACTTAAGGCTAAACTGGCGGCGACCGAGAAAGCCTTGGAAATCTTGGACAGAGCTGTCGTGAACGCACAAGAAATTCAGCAGTATGTCTGTGCTATCGACAGCGATACCCACAAGCAGGATCCGGCCGGCACCGAGAAGAAAGTCAAGACGTCGGCGGCCGCAGTGGCGATTGCCGAAAGAAACTATGAATTGAAACGGCACGAATTGGCAGCCGCGGTCGAGGAGTTTCGTAAAGCGACGGGCGCCTTCACCGCATTCCTCAGCCAATTGAAACGGGGTTCGGCCAAGCTTCGTGCACAGGCCGATGCGGCCAAACAAGCCGTGGCCGAGAAACTTGATGCTGCACGAGATCTCATCCCGTATTCCAGCTACGAAATTGAGAAGAGCCGACGCGATTTGATCGCCAAGGCACAGGCGCTGGCCGCGTCGGCAACGACCAAAGCCTCGCAGCTCGATCAACTCGCCGATGGCCGGGACAAGGCGCTTTCGGTTGCAACGAAGGCGCGCAAAATCGCCGAAGGGAAAGTGAAAGCGACTTCGCCGCCGAATTTTTCCGTTGATGGTCGCCTCGAAGGCAAAGGCGTCACCGATGATTGGCGGGTCGGCAAAGGCTTCCTCAAGGATCTGCCCGAAATCGAAAAAACCCTCGCGGACGACTTGAAATTGATCAAACGCGCAAGTGCTGCCGACGCCATCGGCCCTTTGTCCGTGAAGGCCGGCTTTCAGCATGTTGAGAAAACCCAGGAATGTTTCGCCGTGCTGAAAGCAGCGGTGCCGGCAGGTGACACGCCGGACGCGATCGCCGACGAAAACAAGCCCGGCGGGGCGGAAGACAAAAAGCCGACCAAGCTTGGTGCCGCCTGCACCTTTTCGGCGCCGATTGACGGCAAATCCGCGGTCGAATACGCGAGCTTTTCCGGCGAGGCAGCGGCACGCCAGGCATTCGCCGATGGCCGGACATTGTTCGCCAGCGGCGCCTTTGATCGCGCCCGCGTCGCCATGCAGGCCGCGTCCGACGGCGCGCTCTGTCAGGAGACACGGGCCGCGGCGGCGCAGTCCATCGCGATTATCGACGGCCACCTTGCCGCCGCCGAGAGCGGTACTGCCGGAGAAGCGGAAACGCGGCTGGCGGCGTGCGATTTTGCCGCTGCCCAAGGGCTGATCGCGAAACTGCCTGCCGAGGCGCCGTCGCGCGGCCGTTTGGAGACCGTCCTGCGGCAAAAAGTCGAGGCTGAAAAACGCGCCCGCGGCCTGTATCGGCAGGCCAGCGCGCTTTCCAAAGAGAACAAATTCGCCGCGGCCAGCGGCCGTCTCGACGCCGCAGCGGCAGCAACCCCTTGCGCAAAAACCCAAGCGGCCATCGAAGCGGCGCGCCGGACTTTGGCGCAACGCCGCGCGGAGTTTGAAAAAGTCCTGGCCGCACAAATGGACCAGGCGGTCCGCGCCTGCAAATTCGCCGAAGCGCGGCAGGTACAGGCACGCTTGCGCGAGCTCGGGTCGGGGCCGGTGCTGCGCATGGTTTCCGCGCGGCTCGACGATGCCCTAGCACGCGAAAAGCAGGCCAAAACGTACTACAACCAGGCTAAGCAGCTCTACGAGACCGGCCATCTGACGCGCGCCCGACGCGGCGTCGAAGCGGCCCGCGACACCTCGCGCTGCGACCACACGATCGCCGCGTTGAACGGCTCCCTCGCCAAGATCGATGCCCAAATCGCCAATCGTCAAGATGCCGAGCTCACCCTGGCGAACCAAGGCATGACAGCACTTCGCGAGTGCCGGATCGACCAGGCCGAAGCCCTCCTCGCCCAGCTTACCAAGGGCGACGCCGCCCATAGCGACCTCGCGGCACAGATCAGGCGCGAGCGCGGCTTCGAGGCGAAACTGAGCGGCGCCATGGCGGCCTACGAAGGTGGTGACCACGCCGGCGCGGTGAGCGCATTGCGCGGCGCCCGGGCCTCCACTGTCTGTCGGCAAAACGCCGAGCGCGCGGCCGCGGCGATGCAATCCGTCGAACAAGCCCGACTCAGGGAAGTCGAACATGAACAGACCCTGGTCCGCGAACGCGAGGTGGAAGAAGAACGCCTGGCGCGGAACCGACAGCGCGACTGGGAACGCAAGCAGCAGGCAGCGGAAACCGCAGCCACCATGGCCCGAAGCCAACCGCGCCACCAGCCGGCGGACCCAGGTGCCGGAATGCAGGCCCTTGGTGACATTCTTCTGCGAACCTTACCCGCGCTCAATCAGGCGAACGCGCGCCGGACGACAAACACCGGTACCAATGTCGATAATATTTTCGACAAGTATCGCCCGTCCGCGGAACAGCAGAAGATTCTCGACCAACTGCGGCGCGGCAACCCGTCGGCCGCACGCCGCACCACGACCAGCACGCGGCGGCCCAGCGGCACCAGCCAGCCAGGAGTCGGAGAATTCTCCGTCAAGCCGCGTCAGCCGGGCTCGAGCAACCGCTGCGCCCAACTGCAGCGACAGCTGTTGGCGGCCAACGCCGACTGGCAACGATTTGCCAAGTCGAGTGACGGCAGGCGTTGGAAGAGCAAAAACGATCCCAGCTACAAAGCGTTCCAGAGAGAGATGCAGAGCCACGGGGATCGACTTAAGAGCCTAAATGCCAAGACGCAAGCAGCCTGCCGTTAGAGCAAGGTGGCTGGTTCGTGACGGATATTATTCGTCGGTTTCGATGTTGATGGTCAATGTGCGCCGCATGGCCGGATTGCCGGTGTTGGTCATCGGCCGCACCGAGTGCAATGAATTAAAGGTTTTCACGAAGATCACGCATTGGTTCGGCAAAAAATCGAACGTATCGAGGATTTCAATTTCGTCGAAGGCCAGGCTTTTGTTCAGCCAATTGTAGTATTTCCGCGGGTCTTTCGGCCGGTTGACGTCGGTGCCGCCGCCGAGTTCCGCTGACCATTCGCCGTCTTTGACCATGGATACGATCAAGGTGATGATCTTCCGCGGCGTGTCGGTATGGGCATGAACGTAGCCGCCGTCGGCGGGCAGCATTGAAAACTCGAAGCGTGCGTTCAGACGCCGGTCGCGGCGCGGCAGCCGGCCGCGGCTCATGTCCTTCAACATGCGCCCGTGTTTTTTGGTGCCGGCGATATTGTATTGGCCGAGCCCCAAATCAATGCCCTGGTCGAGCAGCATGTGCCCGACGAATTCAATGAAAGCCGGAGCCTTGACCCAAGCATGAAAGTCCCGCCAGCGCGGGTGGGAGGCGATGAACTGGTCGTAGTTCTTCGGGTTGTTCCGCTCCGACAGCGAATATTTGTCGCCGATGTTCGGCATAAATTGGAACAGCTCTACGTCCGGATAAGAATCGACCAGCTCTCCATAGAGCACCGGATCCAGCGCCGGCGTGGTGACCCCGATGGGATAGGGCTCGTAGCGGAATTTTACGGATTCGAATGACAGCATCTCAAGCCGGCTTTTTCAAATGCGCCTGCATCCAATGGTCGCGGCGCATTTGGCCGAGATCGAGGATCCGTTCCAGTTCGAAGCCGCCGGATTGGCGAATTGTCTCGACGAAATCCTTGTGATCGCGCCAATGGGTCGCTTCGAATTTGCCCGGCAGGAAGCCCTCTTCGTAGCCCAGCAGCAGATCGACCAGAAACAGGCCGCCGGGGCGGAGTACACGACGGACTTCCGCGACCAGCTTATCGATGTCGAACCCATGGTCGAGGGCGTTGGTGTAGACCGCGTCGACGGAGCCGTCGGCATAGGCCAGATCATGGAAATCACCGACCAGGACGTAGGCGTTATCCGGCCCGGGATTGAGGTCGATGCCGACCGCGAAATGGCCGAGGTCGCGCAACGCACGAACCTCCGTGCCGATGCGGGCGCCGAGGCAGAGCACCGACCGGGCCGCTTTGAGCGGTTCGCAGCCTTCGAAACGGCGCCGGAATTCGGCGTAATCGTCGGCTTCGGTTTCCTCCAACCGATGCACGACCTGATCGAGTTTCGACGCCTGGTGGCGCACATAATCGTCGTAGGATTCATACTTGCGCTTGATGACGTCGTCGTCGTGGTTCCAGACCGCCTCATTTTCGAATTGTTCGCGTCGGCGGTCCGCTTTATCGGCTATCTTGTGCGCGCGCGCGTCGCCGCCAACGCCATATTTAACAATATTAAACAGCCGCTTTAGTGCCGCCACGTATTTTCTCCGACCAAGGCGATAGTTGGTTCAATATAGTGCTGTTTCTAGATGCCGCAATCGCGCATTTCGTCGCAATCCGTTGCGGCTACTCCGGCCAAGGAACGGCGACCCAAGGCTGATCGTCCCTGCCTTCCAGATATACCACCGGCGGCCCGTCATCGTCGGCGGGCCCGGGGACACCCATGACACGCGCCAATAGCCGCGATATGGCTGTCGTCTTGCCGTCGCCGGCTGCCGGGGCGTTCGCCGATTTGACGGCAAACAAGGCACCGTATCCGTCGGTCAGGTCGCGCGCCGTCAGTTGCTGCCGATTTCTTGCCCGGGGCGCTGTTTCATAGATACGCGAGCCATGGTCGCCATGCAGGATAATCGTGGTATCGGCCCATTTGCCGGCTTTTTTCAAATCGTCAAACAGCGTGCGCAAGTGCCGCATGGTGCATCGGACCTGGGCAAAGTACTGGCCGTAGCGCCGTTCGCGCCCGGCTGCCGAATTGCTTTTCCGATGCAGGGGCCGGTGGCTCAGCCAATCAAATGGAGGCGTCCTTAAGCCGCAGTCGCGATCAAATATATACGGGCTGTGCGGCAGCAGCAGATGGGCGACATGCGCACTGCCGGACGGAGCGGCGACCACGGTTTCGCGAAACCTGTCGAAGGCCGATGCGGCATTGGCCGAAGCAGCACTGCCGTCCCAAGCCATGATCGCCGGCAGGTCGACACCGATCTGAGCGCCCATGTCGCGCAAGCCCACATAAGATTTCCAAAAGCCTTCGAAGGCACCGGGTAAATTGAAATACATACCCAGCAACACGGTCATTTTCTGGTAGTCGCTGAGCGCGGCCGACCGCAGCCAATCGGTGCCGTCGTGGCGGTACGTGAAACAGGATGCCAATAGCACCGGCGCCTCGGCGCAAAAATCCATATAGGTCGATTGATAAACATGGATGGGATAATTGCGCTGGTGCAGCAGCGCGAAATAGGCATTGTTTTTCAAAACATAGGGGCGCTTGCCATGGAAGTTTTTCTCCGGCTTGGCACTGGCCTCGAAATTCAGAATGCCGGAAATGGAGCTTCGCGAGGCGATGTATTCACTGATGGCACGACGGTGCAGCGTGAAATCGTAGGCTTTGAAGAAATCCGCAATGTCCGATTTCAGCGCCGCGCCGCCGGGGATGTCGTCCGGTATGCCCTGAATGCCGGCGAATTCGTCCATGATCATATGAATGATTGTCCCGGACGCGGCCGGCTTGTTGCCGGCGTCCCGGTTTTCGACGACCGTACGATCACCATATTGATCGGTCGGCGCGATGGCAGCGCTCGTCACCAGTATCGTCGCGAATACGGTTGCCAGGATGAAGGCCAGATGCTGCCTGATCAGCCAAAACACACCGGCGATCACGACGGCACCGATGGCGGCCACGGCGTCATCGAACCAGCGAAACTGCAGATTGAGGAACAGGCAAACGATCACGGTGAACAGAGCGACGCAGCGCACGCCCTGGCCGCGCCCGGCGATCAGGGCAAGGATTAGCGCGGCGATGGCGAACAGCAGCGACGAATAGATTAACGACGAAACCGGGATCGGATGCCCGCGATAGCCGGAAAAGAAAAAAAACGGCGCCCACAGGATCAGAAAGCAGGCGGCGAGGCGAATGCCGAAATCCTTCAGGCCGGCGGATGAGAGTGAGGCCGCCATGGCGTGTGCTCGGTCAGGGCTTGTTGCGGTAGGTGATCAGGTGGCGGGTACCCAACGCCTCGACGTCGCTGACCTCAGCGTGCGCGGACAGGCTGGCGAGAAACGCCTCCAGGGTGTAGTCGGGGAAAATATCCTCCCGCATCTTCAACAATTCCTGGACCATGGGGTCTTCCTTGGTCACGAATTCGACGATGCCGGTGCGGCCAAGCCCGGTCAGCCAATTGGCGACACGGACCAAGGGCAAATTCTTGGCGATGGCCAGGTGATGGACCAAAGCCAGGGCCAGCACCGCGTCAGCCGGGCCGCGTTCGGCCATGCCGCGGCGTTCGCGTTGCGCCCAGCCTTGATCCGGTGACGGGTTGGCTGCGTCGAAATAAAGCGCGGTGAAGGCAAGCTCTTTCTCACCGGCGCGCGCGAACGCGGCTTCCAGGGCGCCCATGTCGAAGTCCCAGCCGACGACGTGGCCGGCGCCATTCTCCAGCGCCAGTTCGGAATAATCACCGCTGTTGCAGCCCAAATCCCACAGGATGCCCGGTTTGACGTCGGCAACGAAGCGGCCGATGGCCGCGCGCTTGGCCGTCGTCTCCGTGTCGGAGTAGCTGGTTTGTGTGGCGTAATTTTGCCAGATCGTCTGCTGCTTGGCGTATTTGGGCCTGAGGCCCTCGATCCACCCTTGAAGCCGCCGCAGCATGCGCTCCAGGGTCTGTTTCGGAAATTTCGCGGCCGCCAAAGCGCTCGATCCGACGGCGATATTGCCTTTCTGCGCCGAGCGATCGAACGAGGACGGCAGCACCAGTTGGGTCAGGACGCGCCAGGAGAGTTTGTGCCGGAGCCGCAGCAAGCGCACGAAGTCCGCCCGTGGAATGCCCTCCAACGTGCCGCGGTACCAAGCGTTGTGGGTGGTGCCGAAACAGGCGGCCAACAGCAACGGGATCAGAAACTGTTCGCAAAACTGTTGGTGGCCGGTCCAATATTCGCCGTCGCGGTAGCGGCGAAACGACAAGGTGTCGATGAAGATCGGCTTCGCGCCGATGAATTGGACGTTGTAGGCCGTGGCATCGGACAGCATGACGTCTTGGGCCAAAGCCTCGATCTGGATATCCAGATGCAACAACGCCGCCGCCTTCAGCTGCGAAAAGGTCCATTCGTAAGGGTAGGACACGATCGGCAGCTTGGGGTGTTCCAGCACATGCCGGGCATCGGCGCTGACCGCCAAGCGCGTCGTCTCGTCGACCGGATCGGCGGCGATGACCTTGCCGGCCGCGACCAAACTTGCGTAGACGCCGGACGCCTGGACGAATTCGAAATCGTCGATGGCGTGGTCGGTTACGGTGCGAAAAATGCGCCCGTCAACGGAATGGACTTGCCCCGAGGGATCGCGAAACGACGCGGGGTCCAGACCGGGCTCAGTCGGCATCCGGGTCGGCGGTCTTTTCGTTTGCCGTCGCCTCGGCGGTCGAGAATCCGAAGAATTCCTTCAGCCGATGCCAATAGAGTTTGCCGACGATCAACAATCCGGCGGTGCCGCCAAGGATCAATTGCAGGATCATCGATCCGGTGCCGGGATCCAGATAGGCGTACGCCGGGTGGTCGATGTGGAAGGCCAAGGCTGCCACCAGCGTGGCCAACGCCAAGTGATAATAAGGCCTCATGTAGACCCCCGTGTCGGTGCGGTGATTACTCAAGATCACCCATATATGCCATCAACGGAACCCGAACAAGCCCAATCGATCGAGAACGCCGCGGCCGCGATGCTATGCCGCATGGAGTGCTAAACTATTTAACAGTCCGCCAGCGCGGCGGTCAGCTCGGCGACGTCCTTGTCGCGCCGGTGGTAACCCATGGCCTCGATCGCCGCCTTGGCTTCGGCCAAGACCGACCGCGCCCGCCCTCCGCCAAATAGAGCCGGGCCAATTGCAACCGCGAATCCGCCTGGTGCAGGCGCATTTGGCCCCGCTCGGCAATCGTCAACACCTCATCCAAGTCCCGACGCGCGGCGGCGAAGTCCTGATTCAGGCGATACAGCGCCGCCCGCGCGAGCAGACCGCGGGAGACAAACTCCAACGCCGCGGCCTGCCGCAGGGCGTCTACGGCCCGATTGAGTTCGTCCTCGGCCTTTGAGAAGTCACCCGTGCCCCCTTGTTGCGCCTCCGCCATATGGGCGCGGCCGAGAGACAGGCGGTCAAGGCCGATGTCCAGTAACCAATTATTACGGATTGCGATCTGGATCGCCTGAGCGGCTCGGTCTTGAACCTCTTGGTATCTTTCCTGATCCAGTAGAAAATCGCAGTACTGAAAGCCCCGAACTGAGTGAAGGTAAGAATACATTGCGTGTTTCGCTTTTTGCATCGCTTCGGCCTCGCGGTAGAGGGCGTCGGCTTCGTCTGTGCGACCTGCCTGGCAGAAGGCATCAGCAAGAGTAGTTCGTGAGGTCATTCGCTCAAATTCATCGACGCTCCGATCGGCCAATTCCACCGATTTTCTGCCGTAGGCGATTCCTTGGGCAACATCACCGACGAGCAAAGAAAGTTCGCATACATTCCCGGCTAAGACAGCGGCGTGCCTCCAATCCTTTCGGATGATGCCCCCTTCCAGAGCAAGTTCCGCCAACGGCACCGCTTCTGGCACCCGGCCCAACGAACGCAGGGCAAAAGATACGAAATTCAAAACAATCGACTTATCGGCCTCGGTCAATCCCGCGACTGGCTGGTGCCATAGCTGATCGAAATACCCGGACAAGGCAGCTAATTCATTGCCAAAGGCACCAAGTTTCCAAATGCTAAAGCGTTCTTGCCCTCGACGAATCCGCTTCCAATGTACTTCATCTAATGCCTCTTGGTGGCGGCCGGCGGCGCAGCCGTGCGCCACTGCCGCATAGAGCGGCGCCAATTCCTCAATGGTGTCGGGGTATTCATTTGCAGGAACTTGTTTGAAGTGCTCATAGAGGCGGCTGTTGCCTTCGTGCCAGGCGTCCGGGACGGCGTCTCGCAGCTGTTGGCCAAAATGCTCGCGCACCAGGGGGTGGGCGTCCAGAATTTCCGGATTGTGTTGGCTTGCCGGGGCAACAAGGCCGATCGCGCGCAACCTCTGCAACAGGCGCATCCATTCCGCCTCGGCGATGTCCTGGAGGTGCACCGTCAGATCCGGAATGGCCGGGGCGGCGCGGAGAGCGGCGATGGCTTCGGCCTCGGCCGGCCGGTCGAACAGGCCCAGCATGCGCAGGATGTCGACCTCCGGCCCGGCGCCGAAGCGCGCCGCGAACGCCGCCATCACCCGCCGCGGATGCCGGCCTCGCTCGTCCGGAATGTCCAGGTCCGGGATATCGTCGGCGTGCGATACATCGTGGCCGGGGATGTCATGCAGGTAGGCGGCCAGCAGATTGAGCGCCAGCGCGTGGTTGCCGAAGGCACGGCTCGCCGCTTCCAGCGCTGCGTCCGTGCCGCGCACCCCACCTACGCGGAGCAGTGCCCGCCCGGCCTCGGCGGAGATTTGCTCCAAGTCGGTCTCGCGCACGGACGCTGAACAATCCGCCAAATCGCTAACGGTCTCCCGCGTGGTGATGACGCAGAGCCCGGTGTTGTCGCGCGCCAGTTCCGTCAGCAAGGTCGCGAGTGCCGGATCGTTGACCTTGCCGCGCTCTGCTGTCAGCGGCGATTGCAATGGTTCCATGCCGTCTAGCAGGAGCAGGCTCCGCTCTCGTCGCACCAACTCGGCGAGCCGCTTCCCCTTGGCCCAGGGCGAGCCCTCCGCGGGATCGTCATCACCGAACCAGGCTAACGCGGCGGCGACGAACTGGTCGGCCGAGGTGACCCGTTCGCCGGTCCCCTGGCTGTAGAAGGACCAGGCGAACACCCGCCTGGCACCGCGATAATTGTCGGCCGCCATGTGCTCGAGCCAGCGGTTCACCAGGGTCGACTTGCCGACCCCGCCCCAGGCCACCAGACTGACGATATTGAGGGCGCTGGAGTCCCAGGCCTCGTCCAGCAGTTCTAGTTCCGCCCGCCGCCCGAACAATTCCACGCCCGTCTCCGGCAAACGCGTGATGTCCACTTTATCCGGGTCCGGCCATGTCGGCGGCGGTGGCGCCGGGGGTTGGTAGTCAGGATCATCCAGGATCTCGAAGATCAGATTCGCTACATCGGCGAACGGTTGGGCCCATCTACCGTCGAAATCGATTGCCACAGATTGGCCATCTCGCGGCAGCATTTGAATTTCTTCAAGCCAAGGCACGGCGCGCCAGGTGCAAGGCCACAAAAGCACCGGAATAAGCGTCATCCCGTCGCTTTCGCGCCGTTCGAGCAAGTAGCGCACCTCTTCTTTCATAATGAAATCAGAGGACAGGAAATCCGCCGAGATCAGCAGGACCGCGACCGCCGCTCGGGCCATGGCCTCTTCGATCTCCGGATACCATGTATCGCCGGCGTCGATCTTCCGGTCGTGCCAAACTTTGATGCGATCCTGTTGTTCGAGCACGCCGAGATGCGGAAGCAGGCGATCCTTCCAAGCCTCGTCCTGGTGGCTGTAGCTGATGAAGACGGTCGGCGCGACCATGTCGGATTCTCTGTCGGTACTTACTAGACGCCGACAACGCTAGCACAATTAGCGGTCGAATCCGATCGCGCGCCCTAAGGTCGGACCGCCGCAATCTGCCGAATGCGTTCGACAACACGATCGACTTCATCGGTCGGACTGGCCGTCGGCCGCGGAAACGGTTGGCCGAGCGGTACCGCGGAACCGCGGCGGTAGAGAACCCGGTGGATTTCCGTCAAATCGCGGGAATAGCGGGCGAGGCCGAGGCGATAGAGCAGGTTGCCGATGGCTTGCAGCGAGCCGCCGCCGTGATCGGTCGTTGCCGGATGCAGCTGGCGTTCGATGGCGCCGCGCCAGCGCTCGACCACGCCGCCTTGGCGCGGCAGGTCGAAGATGGCGAGCGGTTTGGCGAGGCGCGCCACCTCGATCATCATCGAGATGCTGTCGCCGGTGACGATGAAGCGGTCGGCCAAGGCCAGCAACGCCAGATAGGGATTGTCGGGCGCGTCCGGCGCCCAGCGGAAAAAGCGGGCTTGGCCCGCCATTACCTGTTCGAGGGTGTCGGTGACCGCCGCCGGTGTGCGGCGGCTGGTGGTGACGTAGAGGCTGCCGCCGTGGGTCTGGGCCAAGGTTCGTTCGGCGAGGTCTTTGGCGACTGGGCCGTCGAACAGAAACGGTTTGGTCTGGCCGCCGACCAGCAGGGCGGTCAACGGCCGGGGTAGATCCGCCAGCCGGTCTTGCCAGGTCTCGCCTGCGGCCGCGATCGCTGCCTGGTTGCCGCGCATCAGCGGCAGGTCCAGATGCAGCACGTTGTCGCGGTTGGGCAGGCGGTATTGCGCCGGCGCGATGATCAGCGAAAACCGGTCGAGCCAGCGCTTCGGCCGGCCGATCAGGATCAGTTTGGTGCGCCCGCCGCTCTGATCCTGCACCCAAAGGGCCGCCATCGACGGTCGCCGGCCGATGGTCAGGATATAGTCGGGCCAGGGCGCCTCGAGCCGGTCGGAGCGCGCCGGGTCGACGTGATAAAGCGATGGTTTGAACCGCGGTTTGCCGTAGATGTAAGGCTCGCTGAAAAACAGGCGGCGGGTTTCGATCGGCCAGCCCAGCCGTTCGGCAATGATTTCCGCTTGGGCGTTGTCGCCCAGTTTGTCGCCAAGCAGCAGCCAGATTAGCGGCGATGGCGTATCCCCAACCGACGTCATGGCCCTGCATAGGCGCTTGAGCGGGGCGACCGCAAGCAAAAGGGTGAGGCAAATTGCCCGAGAAAGAGGTTTAGCGTCTTCATCCGAAGGTGTAGTACTGTGTCGCGCTTAAATCAGGCGCCGGTTGCCTGTAATGACTGTGTAATAGTTAATGTTCGGAACCTTAGAGCGGTATTTGCTGCGCCAGATCACCACCACAACCTTGGTTATGGTGGCGCTCGGGCTGGTCATTTTGTTGATCGAGCGCATGTTGCGGCTGCTGGACCTGGTCGCCAATCCGGATCGAATTTTCAGCTATGTCGGCCAGATGCTGGTTTTGTTGATCCCGCATTTCCTTGGCGTGGCGCTGCCGGCGGCGTTCTTTTTCGGCATTTTGCTGACCTTCAACCGCTTGAAGCGCGACAATGAAATGGAAGTGGCGTTGACCAGCGGCCGTGGTCTGCACGAAATGCTGCGGCCGGTGATGGCGATGGCTTTCGTGATGTTGGCCATCGCGGTACTGAATTCCGGCTTTCTCCAGCCGTTTGCGCGTTACGCTTACCGGTCGGTGAAATTTGCTGTGGCGCATGCGACCTTGAGTGCTGCGGTCCGCGATGGCACCTTCATCCACGTTTCCGGCATGACCTTTCTCGCCGAGAACGCCCAGATCGGCGAAGACGGCCTCTACCTCTCCAAGATCTTCGTCTACGAGGAAAAACCCGACGGCAGTGCCTTCATGACGACCGGCAAGCAAGGCTTGCTGCGCCAGGGCGAGGACGATTCCGGGTCTATCTTGAGCCTGCTGGACGGTATGCGCGCGGAAATCCGCCCCGACGGCAGCGGCGCCGGCATCGTCAGTTTCGCCGGCTTCGACTGGCCTATCATCGATAGCGGCGACGGCCGCTTTCGAACCCGTGGCCGGGATGAACGCGAATTGACCTTGCCGGAGCTTTGGTACGCCCTTCTCAATCCACCACCCAGGCCGCGGCCGGCGGAAATCCGCGGCGAATTTCACGGCCGGCTGGTGTTGATCGTGTCGATGTTGTTGCTGCCGCTTTTGGCGGTGCCGCTGGCCTTGGGCGGCGGCCCGCGCCGCCAGACGTTCAGCATCATCCTCGGGCTGCTGGTGCTGATCGTCTATCAAAAGCTGTTGACCTTCGGTGAGGCCATGACCAGTCGCAACATGGCGTCGCCGTGGCTGGCGCTGTGGGGGCCGTTCGCGGTTTTCCTTGTCGGTGGCCTGCTGTTGTTCCGTCAGGTCGCGTTTCGCGTGCCCGACGACCGCTTTGCGCAATGGCTGTCATCGCTGGAAGATTTGATCGCGCGCGTCTTCCGTGATCGCGACAGGGAAGGCGGTGCAGCGTGAACAGTCTGGTCAACCGCTATGTCTCGCGTTTGTTCCTGGGCCGGTTCTTCGTTTTGTTGATTGGCCTGGCGGCACTCATGCTGGTGCTGGATTTTTTAGCCGACGGCGACAAGGTTATTCGCCACCGCGGCGAGCTGAGCATCTTCGGCGCGGTCGCCCGATACGGCTTCTATCGTCTGCCCGAGTATCTCTCGGTTCTCATCCCGTTTACCGCGCTGGTCGCCGGCCTATTGACCTTTACCCGATTGTCGCGCCTAAGCGAGCTGGCGGTCATGCGGGCGGCGGGCATTTCCACGGCGCGGCTGATTGGCGCGGTCATGCCGGGCGCCATACTGATTGCCGTGCTGCAATTCATTGTCAACGATCAGGCGGTTCCGGCCGGCATCGGGGCGCTGCGCGCCTGGGGTGTCGGCGACTACGCGGAATCGAACGCCGAAGATGCGGCAAACTTGATCTGGCTGCGCCAAGGCTCGGACATCGTGCGCATCCGGCATGTCGACGACGACCGCGGTACGATGGATGGCGTCACCATTTTCCAACGCGATGACAACGGGCTGATCATCGCAAAAATCACCGCCGAGTCCGCGAAATTTGGCGACAGCGGCTGGATCTTGAACAATGTTCGCCGTTCGGCCGTGGGGTCCGCCGCGGCTGAAGAGTGGGATTATCTGGCCTGGCCGGGGATCGCCGCCCCGAGCGTCATTGCCACCGCCGCGGTTCATCCCCGCGAAATGCCTGTGTCGCGCCTGTTGAGCATTCGCTTGGCATCGGGCTTCGGCAGTCAACCCCGTTATCTCTATGAGATCTGGACCTACAAGCGCCTGGCCAAGCCGGCATTGACGATACTTATGGTGATGTTGACCGTGGTTCTGGTCAATCCGCTGGCGCGTCAGGGCTCGGGTGGCCTGTGGGTCGTCGGTGGCGCGGCGCTCGGCTCCTTGCTGTGGACGTTCGACGATTTGATATTTTCGCTCGGCGAGTACGGGTTGTTGCCGCCCTTTGCGGCGGCTTGGGCGCCGGCGACCGTGTTCGTCGCCGTGGTGCTGGGCTTGATCCTGCATCACGAAAGCCACCGGCGCGGACGCCGAATTTGATGGTCGAGAACGGCTCCAAGCGCGCCAAGCGTGGGTGCACATAATGCTCGGCGTGCTTCGCATATTTGTTGGTACGCGCGGCGTGCGAAAATGGTCGGTGTTGTTTTGCCTGCTGATCGCCGGTGTCGCCGAAGGCGTGGGGCTCGCAAGTTTGCTGCCGGCACTAAGCGTTGCTTTCGATCCCGATGGCGCCCAATCCTCGTTCCTGCACCGCATGATATTGGGCGCCCTGGACACTGTCGGCATTCCCCACGAGATCGAATATCTCTTGGGTCTGGTGGTTGTCGGCCTGATCGCCAAGGCGATTTTGGTGGCCTTGGCGATGCGCCTGGTCAGCTTTGCCGTCGCCGATGTGGCGACCAATGCGCGGACCGATTTGATCAAAGGCTTACTGGCGGTGAAATGGCATTATTTCACCCGTCAACCGCTCGGCCGCATGGCCAATGCCATGAGCCTGGACGCCACCCGTTTTGGCGAGATCTACTTGTTGGCGACCATGTTCATCGCCACGGTATTGCAGACTGTCATCTATGTCGCATTGTCGTTCATGGTGTCGTGGCAGATCGCGTTGGCCAGTGTCGCAGTCGGTGGCTTCACCAATTTGGTGCTTAATCCGCTGGTCAAGACGGCGCGCAAATATGGCCGGCGCCAGCGACAGCATACCGAAGATCTGGTGACTTTGGTGAGCGACACACTGACCAGCATCAAGCCGCTCAAAGCCATGTCGCGCCAGGATCAGTTCGCTCGGTTTTTCGAATCGAAATCCGATTCGCTGCGCAAGGCACTTCGCCGAGAGGCCATGAGCCGCCATTTGATGAAGACCTTGCGTGAGCCCTTGACGGCAATATTTCTGATTGGCGGGCTTTATGCCTATGTCGTTTACTTGCGTGGCACGCCGCATGGCTCCGGCGTTGATTTCCCCGAACTGCTGTTGATGGTGTTGCTGTTGCTGCGCGCGGTTTCGACCTTTGGTCGGGTGCAAGAGCAGCTGCAGCGTGCCGTGGTCTTCGAAAGCGCCTATTGGTCGATCCAATCGATGATCAACGAAACCAAGGTCAATCGCGAAGAGCCGTTCGGTAGCCGTACTCCGACGTTGAACGAAGGTTGCCGCTTCGAGCATCTCCGGTTCGGCTTCGGCGACAAGCTGGTGCTGGACGACGTATCGCTTGAGGCGCCGGCCAACAGCCTGACGGTGATTACCGGCGCCTCCGGCGTCGGCAAGACCACCATAACCGATCTGTTGCTCGGCCTGTATTCGCCACAGGCCGGTCGGATCCTGATCGACGGTGTGCCATTGAACGAAATCGACATACACACCTGGCGCAAAATGGTCGGTTATGTGCCCCAGGAACTGACGCTGTTTCACGATACCATTCTGGCCAACGTTACGCTTGGCGACCTGGCGATCGACGAGCAGGATGCCGTCGATGCCCTGAAGACCGCCGGCGCCTGGGATTTCGTCGAACGCCTGCCTGCCGGCATTCATACAATGGTCGGCGAGCGTGGTCTGCAACTGTCCGGCGGTCAACGCCAGCGCATTGCTTTGGCCCGGGCACTGGCAGTCAAGCCGCGGCTGTTAATCCTCGACGAAGTGACCAGCGCACTCGACCCGAAAACCGAGGCCGAAATTTGCCAAAACGTACACCATCTTGCCGGCGACCTCACGATCATTGCCATAACCCATCAAAGCGCCTGGGTGGATGTCGCCGACCGTGTCTATCATTTCGAGCACGCCGATGCCGGTGAGATCGCTGCCGAATAGGCCGCGGGCAAAATCTTGTCAGCAGCTGGCATAGACGATATACGGAACTGAGTCCGTACCGCCAAACCGCCGCGGCGATGCCCGAGCCGATACAGCGGCAGAGATCGACCAGAGAGGGTAAGACGATTTCGACACCGACGACCAATGCCAAATTGCCGTTCAGGCGCGGTGGATTCGAGACCCTCACCGATGGGCTCGACTACGCCGCCGACGGCGAAACCGGTATAAACTTCTTCGATGTACGCGGCGCGTTGACGGAAGCGCTAAGCTATCGCGATCTGCACGGGCAAGCCCTGGTCCTGGCGCGCCAGCTCGGCCAACTGGCGCTGCCGCGGCACGCCCGATTTGCCATCGTCGCTGAGACCAGTCCGGACTTTTTCCGATTCTTTTTTGCTTGCCAGTACGCCGGCCTGTTGCCGGTGCCGGTGCCCATGCCGTTTACGCTCGGCGGCAAAGATGCCTATTTGCGCCAAACCGGCGGCATGATCGAGGCGGCGGGTACCAGTGCCCTAGTCTCGCCGCCGGCGCTGCTCGACTTGTTGCGAGAAGCCGCGCCGGGACTGGACATGGCAATGGCCGCCACGCCGGCGGACTTTCACGCCTTGCCCGAAGGCCCGACGCCGGAACCGCTTGGCCGCGACGATATCAGTTACATTCAGTACTCCTCAGGCAGTACAAGCGCCCCCAAGGGTGTGGTCATTTCACAATGCGCGGTCAACGCTAATGTTGATGGCATCATTCGCCACGTTTTGGATGCGGTGCCGGGTGATCGTTGCGCCTCATGGCTGCCGCTTTATCACGACATGGGATTGGTCGGCTTTGGTCTGTCGCCGATGCTGTCACAGGTGTCGGTCGATCTCATCTCGACCCATGATTTCGCCCGGCGGGCAATGACCTGGCTGCATTTGATTTCCAACAACGGCGCCACCATCACGTATAGCCCATCGCTTGGCTACGACCTCTGCGCCAGGCGCGCGGCGTCCGCGCCGTCGGCCGCGGACGGCCTCGACCTGTCTCGGTTGCGGGCCGCCGGCATTGGCGGCGACATGGTGCGTGCCGACGTGCTCAACCAGTTTTCCGAGGTATTCGCGCCCTCCGGTTTCCGTCCGACAGCCTATTTGCCAAGCTACGGCATGGCCGAGTTCACCGTCGGGATATCCTTTGCGCCGTGCGACCGCCCGCTTGCCACCGATCGCATCGACATGGCGATCCTTGAACAGACCGGCGACGCGGTGCCGGTGCCGGAAACCGAGGCGGCGGCGGATAACGGCCGGGTGTTCGTTAAATGCGGCGTTCCGTTGCCGGGCCATGACATGGAAGTCCGCGACGGCCAAGGCCAAGCCCTCGGCGAACGCAAAGTGGGCCGCATTACCGTCAAGGGCCCAAGCGCGAGCTCGGGTTACTTCCGCGATCCGGAGGCGACGGCGCTTGCTTGGGACGCTGACGGCTGGCTTGACACCGGCGACCTCGGCTATTGGGCCGACGGTGAGATCGTCGTGACCGGGCGGAGTAAGGATCTGATCCTATCGAACGGGCGCAACATCTGGCCGCAGGACATCGAATGGGCCGTAGAAGATGCGCACGGCTTGCGGACTCACGATGTCGCAGCGTTCTCGATCGACGACGGTCAAACCGAGTCGGTCGTCGTGCTGGTGCAGTGCCGTCTGCACGACAGTGCAGAACGCCAGCAATTGCGCGACGATGTGGCCGCAAGCGTGCGTCAATCGGCTGGCATCGATTGTTTGGTGGTACTGGTCCCGCATCGCGGGTTGCCGCTGACCTCGTCAGGTAAGCTCAGCCGCGCCGGCGCCAAACGGAATTATCTTGCTGGCCAATACGCCGAGTCTGACGCGCCGTTACCGGATGCCGCGGTGCAGTAGCGGCGCCAAGTCCCCGAAACGGTTTTAGGGAACCGCACACCATGAGCGGATTGCTCGCCCTGACCGGCGCCACCGGGTTTATCGGCAAACATGCCATCGACCGGCTGGCGGCGGATGGCTGGCACATCCGAGCTTTAACGCGGCGCGCCGACGTGGGTCGGGAGCGTCGCGCCGACGCGGCGGACGGGATTACTTGGATACACGGCGATCTGGACGACACAGCGGCGTTGACGGCGCTGGTCGACGGCGCCGATGCCGTGGTCAACGCCGCTGGCTTGATCAAGGCGCGGGATCACGGCGAATTCGATCGAATCAATGCCGCCGCCGTTCAGCGGCTGGCGGTGATAGCGGCGTCGCAAGCCAGCCGGCCGCGCATGGTTCACATGAGTTCGCTGGCCGCGCGCGAACCGGCGCTGTCGCCCTACGCGGCGAGCAAAGCGGCCGGAGAACGCCAACTCGCCGACGCCGCGGCCACCCTGCATTGGTCGATCCTGCGGCCGCCGGCAGTCTACGGTCCCGGCGATCGGGAGACGCTCGACTTGTTTCGGCTTATGCGGCACGGCTGGCTGCCGACGCCGCGGCCGGCGGGCGGGCGGGTGTCGCTGATCCATGTCGACGATTTGTGCGCGGCGCTGCAGGTCCTGTTGACCGCGGCGCTGCCAAGCGGTGCAATTTTTGAGGTCGACGACGGCAAACGCGGCGGCTATGGCTGGCCGGACGTTGCCGCCGCCGGTGCAGCCGTATTCGGCCGCCCGGTCCGCCCTTTCGGGGTGCCGCGGGGTTTGTTGACCGGCATTGCCCAGATCAACGAAGGCATTGCGCGGCTTAGCCGGCGCGCACCCATGGTCAGCCGCGGCAAGGTCGCGGAGCTTTATCATCCAGACTGGGTTTGCCGGGCCAATCCGGCGCTCGCTGCGGTGGGCTGGCGGCCGCGCATCGAATTGGTTGCCGGCTTCAGACAAACCGTCGAGTGGTATCGCCGGCACAGCTGGCTGTAACATCAGAATAAAGCCGTGCTGCAGCTGCGAAATATTCGGTAACAATATTTGATTGGTATCGATGTGGGTCTGCTGTTATTCACATACTCAACAAAGTGCCTGGCAACAAAAACACGACAAATGCGAGGCAAAATCAGCTGATTTGACGGACTTTCGTCGGGTTGGCCGGGGTTGGCGCTGATAGGGCTTCACGTACCGTTACCGAACTAAAATCTGAATTGGATTGGCATGAACACTGTCGATGAGCTTGCGTTGCACAAAATAACCGCTTTGCTGCAGCCATTTAACACCCGAAACATCGTGATTTCTCCGGAGACCAACATCACGGCGGATCTCGACATCGATTCAGTGGCGGTGATGGACATGATCATGGAAGTCGAGGAAGACTACGGAATATCCTTTCCGGTCAACAATCTCCTCGAGATCAAGAAAGTCGGCGACCTTTTGGATGCGATCGGGGTACTGAGAGAAGCCGATGCGCCGCTCCAAGCGAGCGTGGGATAAGAAGAGAGTAGGACCAGTCGAATAATGGGCATTTTTGACAAATTCGCGAATTTGACAGATCGCTATGCCGAGCTCCGTAAGCTCGGACGCGATCCGGTTTCGGTGCGCATCGAGAAAATCCTCTCAGCGACGGAAGCTGTCATCGATGGCCGCGATGTGTTGTTGGCGGGCACCAACAACTACCTAGGCATGACCTTCAATGCGGAATGCGTCGAAGCGGCTTCCGAGGCGGTGTTGCAGCAGGGAACCGGGACCACCGGTTCGCGCATTGCCAACGGCACGTATGCGACGCATAGCCGGTTGGAGCAGCGCTTGGCCGAGTTTCTCGATAGCCGGTCGGCGATCGTTTTCTCGACCGGCTACCAAGCCAACCTTGGCACCATCGCCGGCCTCGCCGGCCCGGACGATTACGTATTGATCGATGCCGATTGCCACGCCAGCATTTATGATGCTTGCCGGCTGTGCGGTGCGACGATTATTCGCTTTCGCCACAACTCGCCGACCGATCTCAACAAGCGGCTGTCGCGGCTCGACCCGGCGGCCAACAAATTGATTGCCGTCGAAGGCCTCTACAGCATGCTCGGCGACATTGCGCCGCTGGCCGATTTCGTCAAGGTCAAGAATGCCCACGAAAACGCCTACTTGATTGTCGACGAAGCCCATTCCTTGGGTGTCTTTGGCGACACCGGCAAAGGTGTGGCCGAGGAAGCCGGGGTGCTCAAGGGCGTTGATTTCATCGTCGGGACGTTTTCGAAAAGCTTGGGGTCGATTGGCGGCTTCTGCGTTTCCGACCACCCGGAGTTCGATTTGCTGCGGGTGACCAGCCGGCCCTATATGTTCACCGCCTCGCTGGCGCCAAGCAATGCCGCGACGGCGCTTGCGGCCTTGCATGCGATTGACGCCAACCCGGGTTTGCGCACGACTTTGTGGCGCAATGCCCGCAATCTCCACGCCAGCCTTGCCGCCGCCGGCCTGTCGCTTGGTGCGGCGCCGAGCCCGGTGATCGCGGTCAAGATGCCGAGTATTGAAGTGGCGGCGCACGCCTGGAACTTGATGCTCGACCAGGGTGTCTATGTCAATTTTGCCGTTCCTCCGGGAACGCCGAACAGCCTGTCGCTGCTCAGGGTTAGCGTTTCGGCGGCGCATAGCGAAGAACAGATCGCGTTTATCGTCAAGGCGTTCGAGACGGTTGCGCGTGAACTCGGCGTGCATCCCGATCAACAGCGTGGCTTGAAGGTTTCCGCCGCCGATTGATCGGTTGAGAACCGTTCCAATCCGCTTCTGCCTTTAAAATGCACGGTCAAAGCCGCGACTGCGGCCCCGGCGCGGTTAGCGCCGCGCCCGCGGAGCCAGGCGCACTGGCGTGAGCGCGACAATAGAGACCTGATTCGATGGAAATCGAAAAAGGTCTAGCGAACCGCGCCTTTGCGAAACAATTGCCAGGCTAAAAACGGCGCCGCCAAAATTGGGTGGCGCCGTTGCCATGTCGTCGGCTCAAGCCGTGTGCCGGAATGTTGCTCGATTTTCCACAGCAAATAATCGAGGCCGCCGGCAAACGTGAAAGCGGCCTTGATCAACCGCAATATGTGAAAGCTCCGGCCGATGATCCGGCGGACGCGCCAGGTGAGCCAAGCCCGCGCCCTGGCCGGCCCTCCACCCACGGTCGAATAACGCGCCTCGCCATCTTGCCGCGTCAGATTGTATCGGCCGGTTTCGGCGAGGTCGGCCAGCAGCCGGTCATAGCGCTCCGGCGCGTTGGCATAGATCGTGGCCGCGCGGTTGGCGCGTTCGGCGCGGAGCTCGGTCCGATAGCTTTCCTGAAAACCGCGGGTCCATAAACCGGCTGCGTCAAACGGGCTCCTTAGCAGCGGCAGCGTCGCCGCGACCATCCGTTCGACTGACTGTCCAAGCGCCGCTCGGACATGGTTGTGCACCCCGTCGTCACGGGCATAGACCAAGGCGCAGGGTTGGCTGAAACGGCCCCATAGGTAGGGCTGCATTGCGTGCCCGGCCGTCCAGCGATCGAGATCGTGCAAACTGACGACCGCGTATTTCGCCTGTAACGTCCGGCCCTCGTGTTGCAACGCGATACGGTAGACATTCGGCGGCAACAACTGGTTGAGCCAAGCCCATATGGCACTGCGATGGAAGCTGCGGTATGTATCAGTCAGTACATAAAAATCGAGCATGCGGCCGACCGTCACGCCATCGCGTAGGCAGGATCCGTAAAACACGATGCCGGCAACCGCGGCGCCATGAATGTCGCGGATCCGGCCGGCCAAGACCGCTGCATCGTTTGGCACCGGCTGATCGAGTTCTGCCGCCAACAGCGATGATTCAGGGGACGCAGGGTTTTGGGTCATTCAACCGGTCACGTAATTTATCCATGGCCCGGCAGTGAGCCGCACCGGATAATCAGGCGCTGGCTCATAAATTTCGCCGTCCAAGGCGAAGCGGCAGCTCATGTCAAAGGAAAGACGGCCGGCATTGTGACTGAAATAGTCGGCGCACGGAAACCGCCGGTTCTCGCCGCCGTAAAGAACCGGCCAAATCGCCCGGATCAGTCCCTTTGCCGGATAACGGATGCCGGTGAAGCGCAAATCGCCGGGCTCGCAGCCCCAGTACGGCCGGGATTTTAGGATCAGGCGATCCAATGTCGTCACCATGGCAACCAGCAAGTCTTGACGCTCGGCCGGACGATCGTCGATGCTGATGACAAAGCTGTCACCGTGGAAGATCGAATCTTGCTCCGACCGGCGAAACAGGTAGCGCAGCAAAACCCCGGCCATGGTGGCGCCCATGGCCCAGGACGAATCCAGTTGCAGCGGGTGAATGACGTCGGCATGGAAGCGGATCCCCCGATAAATCGCTGCGGTACCGAAAAACGTACCGTAAAGCGGCGCCCGATCCGGTGCGTAATCGACCCGAATGGTCGCCCGTCGCACGGTCTTCGGCGTCCCTGTTTCTGAGGCCTGCAACAACCGGTCCAGAGCCCGCGCCCGGTTGCCGCCGGTGCCGACGTCGTAAGCAATGACGTTGGTGCTGCCGCCCGGCAACAAGGCAATCGGCGGTATCGCCCCGAACGGGCAGTCGTTGCAAAGCCGGCTCAATACGGCTTGCACGGTGCCGTCGCCGGCATTGATGATCAAGGTCGAAACGCCGCGCTCGGCAAACCGGTTGAGCGCTTGGTCCAGGCCGTCGACACCGGCAAGCTCGATTTCTTCCAGATTCGGGCGCCGTGCCGAAAGGACGCGTTCGATGTCGCCGCGCCCCCGTTGATTGCGCCGGCTGTTGCCGTTGTGCAGCAATCCGAACATCATTGCCGGCCGATTCCAAGCAACGGTATCGACCGGCAGCGAAATTTTGCTTTACGATTGCACCATATGGACGGTTCGTTGTGGATAGGGGATTGAGATTTGTTCCGCATCCAACCGTTCCTTGATGGTCTTGGTCAAATCGAATTTGAGCGGCCAGTAGTTACCCGCGTCGCACCAGACCCGGACCGCCAAATTGACCGAGCTGTCGGCCAGTTCGGTGACCGCCACCATGGCCGCGGGCTCCGCATGCACGCGTTCATCGGCACCGGTGACGTCGAGTATCGCGGCCATTGCCTTGTTGATGTCGTCTTCATAGGCGATGCCGACCGCAAGGTCGACACGGCGGGTATCGTGGTGGCTGAAGTTCTTGACCGCGGCGCCCCAAACCTGGGCGTTGGGCACCAGGATTTGCACATTGTCGGGTGTCGCCAACTCGGTGACGAACAGGGTGATGGATTTTACCGTACCCGCCACACCGGCGACATCGACGAAGTCTCCGGCCTTGAACGGCCGGAATATCATCAGCATGACGCCGGCGGCGACGTTGCTCAACGTGCCCTGCAGGGCCAGGCCGACGGCCAAACTGGCGGCACCGAAGACGGCGATGAGGCTGGCCGTCTGTACACCGAACTGCGACAGCACCGCCATCACCGTGACGATGATGACCACATAGCGTACCAGACTCGCGAGAAAATCCGACAGAGTCTGATCGATTTGACCGGATCTCGCCAACATGCGTCTGGTTGCGCCGCGCGCCCACCCGGCGATTATCCAGCCAACGATTAACATTACGATGGCGCCGACGACGTCGACGCCATAGGTGATAATTAGGTCGATGACGTGGCCCCAAACTTCATTTGCCGATGATTCCATGTCGGAAGCTCCTTTTGCCCGTTGTGCCGTCCCAGGTCTGGGTTTGCCGACGACCCTGGAGGCTTGATTGACGGCTTGTTTACGCCTTGTTGGTTCCGTAACGCTCTGACGCTGGACAATTAGCGTTTACCCAGCGTTTACCGCAATCTGCGAACGTTGAGCAACTACGGGAATATGAACCGGCCGGTCAAGGTCGTGCAATAGGCAGTATTGAAACAGGTCATGTCCAATGTCACCGATTTTCGCGGACTAAGCGGCCCGCAAAAAGCCGCCATCATGATGCTGAGCATCGGCAATGAGCATTCCGCCAAGCTGTGGGAGTTGCTGGATGACGAGGAAATCAAGGAACTGTCTCAGACCATGGCCAATCTCGGCAACGTCAGTTCCGAGATGCTGGAACGGCTTTCGGTCGAATTCATCGGCAAGATGTCCGCGGGTGGTTCGATCGTCGGCAATTTTGAGATCACGGAGCGCATGCTGCTCAAGGCCCTGCCGGGCGACCGGGTCGACTTCATCATGGAGGAGATCCGTGGGCCGGCCGGGCGCACTATGTGGGACAAGCTCGCCAATGTGAACGAAGCGATTCTTGGGTCCTATCTAAAAAACGAGTATCCGCAAACCGTCGCCGTGGTGCTGTCCAAGATCAATCCTTCCCATGCCTCCCGGGTCCTGACGGAATTGCCGGAAGACTTCGCGCTCGAGGTCGTGGCCCGCATGCTGCGTATGGAGACCGTGCAAAAAGAAGTCCTTGATAAGATCGAGGACACGCTACGCATAGAATTCATGAGCAATCTGGCGCGTACCAACCGCCGTGATCCTCATGAAATGATGGCGGAAATTTTCAATAATCTCGACCGCACCACGGAAAACCGCTTCACCGTGGCCCTGGAAGAGCGCAATCGCGATGCGGCGGAACGCATCAAGGCGTTGATGTTCACCTTCGAGGATTTGAACAAGCTCGATCCGGCCGGCGTGCAGACCCTGCTGCGCGAGGTCGAGAAGGAAAAGCTCGCCGTCGCACTCAAAGGGGCATCGGAATCCTTGCGCGATCTGTTCTTCTCCAACATGTCGGAGCGCGCCGGCAAGATCATGCGCGAAGACATGGAATCGATGGGGCCGGTCCGGTTAAAGGATGTTGAAGCCGCGCAGATGGATATGGTCAATCAGGCTAAAGATCTCGCCGCCAAGGGCGAAATCGTCCTGTCCGACAACTCCGGCGAGGACGAACTGGTCTATTAGTGAGGGTTTGGCGCGGCTCAGGCCTTGCCGATTCGCGGCTGGCCGGGGGTCGATTTACCGAAGCTTTTGATCAACAACTGAGTGCTGTCTTCGGCGGCACGCACGCTGTCGCTCAGCCAACCCAGAATCTTGATGTTGTTTTCGAGGACGCGTCTTGCCTCCGGCCGCTCGTCGTCCAGTATTTTGCTCGCACGCAGGATGATATCGGCGCGAACCATCGACAGGATATCCTCTAGGCGATGGCCGTCCGGATTGTCATCGGACTTCAGAAAATGAGTCATTGCCGCCTCGTCTTCGTGCGCGTTCGGTTGGAATCAAACTAAGCCTGGGCGGCAATCGTTAAATTCCTGTAAATCGGTGCCGTTCGGACGCCATCACGGTCAGTGTATCGCGGCGCTCGTCGGCGTCGGTTTCGCCGCAATCAGACGCTTGGTCATCTGGCACACCATTTCCCAAACACAGGCGAGGTCGTCGCGCCCGGCGCGTTCCATGTCATTGACACAGCGCGCCGCCATGAACGGGGCGTGGTCGCCATGCTCGTCGATCAAAAGGCGCGCGGCCCAGGAAATGCTCTGTTGCGCGACGGCGGTTTGTCCGGTGGTCATCGGTTCATCCTTGTTGGCGGTTTCCGGCATTTCAGGTGCAAACGGCGGGCCATGATCGGCGTTCGTTAAGGTGTTGAAACAATGAGGAAAAAATCGCCTGCTTTTTTGCCGGTCAGGTGGGGCCGGTAGAATTTGCCGGTCGGTCGGCATCAACCGCCGGCTTCTGGCGGCTGATGCCAGCGATGGCTGGAAACCAGACCACCGCCTTCGTAGGCCGGTCGCGTTTCTACCCGGCGCGAGCCGCAGCGGCTGCAGCGCACCCAGGCGGCTACGCCGCCAGCGGTCTGGCCGGGGCCGAACCGCGCAAGTAACGGCGCCAGCGCCAGCACGCGGTTGTGACAGCAATCGTTGCACCAGGCCCAGAGGTCGAGATCGCGGCGGCGCAGGTCGTCCAGGGTGACGGGCTTGAAGGGTTCCATAGGGGAAAGTCTAGGACTCAAGTCGGAACAAAACAAGAACAAATTCCTATAAACGACTGCTGGACCGCGTTCAGGGCCGCGACGGCGGCCCCGGCGCGGTTAGCGCCGCCCCCGCGGAGCCATGCGCTGTAAGCGCATTGGCGCGAGCGCGACAATGCCGTCAGTCGAGAAACGGCCGAAGCCGCGCGAGCGCCTCTTCAAGCATGCGGTCGGAGCTGGCGAAGCAGAGCCGAAGATGCCCTTGGCCGGCTGGTCCGAAAGCGCTGCCCGGCGCCAGCCCGACGCGTGCTTCCCGTGCCAGCCGGACGGCGAAATCAAAACTGTTGTCGACGCCGTCGACGTGAAAGAAGGTATAGAAAGCAGCATCCGGCACCGACAGGGTGACGCGGCCGAAGCCGGCGAGGCCCTGGCAGACCAAATCACGGCGCCGCTTGAGTTTGCCAACCAGCGCGCGGATGTAGTCGTCGCCGTCGGTCATGGCCGTTACGCCGGCATGCTGGACAAAGGTGGTCGGGCCGGCAATGTTGAACTCGGTGATCTTGGCCAGGATTTCGATCAGTTCCACGGGTGCCGTGATCCAACCAAGCCGCCAGCCGGTCATCGACCAGGATTTCGAGAAGCTGTTGATCGCCAATATGCGATCGTCGGGCTCGGCCAGCTCGATGAACGACGGCGCGTGATGGCGGTCGTAGACGACGCGCGCATAGACATCGTCGCAAACGATCCAAATGCCGTGCTGGCGGCAAAACGCCAGTAATGACCGCTGCTCGTCCGCTGTCATCATCCAGCCTGTTGGGTTGCCAGGGGAATTGATGAAAATCAGCTTGGTCGCGCCATCGCAGCGATCGATAAGCGCATCCAGGTCGAGGCGCCAGCCGTCGTTGCCGGGCTGCAGATAGATGTCGCGTACTGTGCCGCCCATGATGTGGACGGTCTCGCGCACGTTCGGCCAGACCGGCCCAACCACGACGGCGTTGTCGCCCGGATCGATCAGCGCCTGCATGGCGATGGCGATCGCATGCATGCCGGAGGCGGTGACCGTAATCCGGTCGCGCTCGAAGGCGCGGTCGTAAATGCGCGCCATATAGGCCATCATCGCTTCGCGTAGCGGTGCCACGCCAGAGTTGGAGGCATAGAAAGTCTCATCGCGCGCCAACGCGTCGACGGCGGCCTGTTTGATGAAATCCGGCGTCGGCTCGTCGGATTCGCCGAACCAAAGCGGGATCAGGCCGTCGACATCGGCGGCGATTTCCGAAACGTCGCGGATCTCCGACGACGGCAGGTTCAGTATCAGGTCTCGGATTCCGGTGGTCGGCATGGTGCCATCCATTGTTGCCCTGCGACGGGCGGATTTTTGGGTTCGCGCAGCGGTGCCGAGAGACTATAAGACGACACCGATGCTGCGGTTAAGCGCCGCGTGAGCAGATTCTGGGGATTGTGGCGAAATGAACGGTATGCGAGAGCCGGTCGGCAGGCTGTTGGCGGGGATTGCCCTTGCCGCGTTCTTGCTCGTCAGCGGACTGGTACCGGCCTCAGCCGCGGAACCGGCGGTAGCGCCGGCTGAGCAAGAAATTCGTGCACTGATCGAAACCATCGAAGATGAAGACGCCAGAAAGCGCCTGTTGCAGGATCTCAAGGCGTTGCTGGCTGTTGCTGCCGAGGCAGAGCCAGCCGAGCCGACGATTGGCGACCGGTTTATGAGCGGCGTCTCGGTATCGTTGCATCATTTGGGCGGGCGCCTCGAACGCTCGGTTGCCGGATGGAGCCGATTAGGGGAATCCGGCGGTTGGCTTCTGGCGCAGCTATCGAAGGCGGAGCGCCGCTCCTGGTGGCTGACATTAGTTTGGCAGGTGGCATTGGTCCTGGTCGCGGCGTTCCTGCTCGAGTTGCTGGCGCGGCGCCTGTTGGCGTCGCCCAGGCGGCGCATCGAGGAACGTGGCATCCCCACCTATGCTGCGCGATTGCCGTGGCTGCTGGCACGCAGCATGCTCGACCTGATACCGATCGCCATCTTTGCCCTGTCGGCCTATGCCCTGTTGATCTGGATCGAGCCCGGGCCACAGACGCGCGCGGTCCTAATTTCGCTTCTCACGGGCCTGGTATTGGCGCGCGCACTGACTGCGCTGACGCGCATGATCCTGACTCCGGTGGCGCCGGCACTTCGGATGCATGGCCTCGCCGACCGCACCGCCGCTTATCTTTTCGTCTGGTCGAGGCGGCTCATTCGCGTCGCCGTCTACGGCTTCTTTCTGGTCGAAGTTGCGGCCTTATTGGGGCTGCCGGGCGATGCTGCGGCGGTCATCTTGAGGGCCGTTGGCCTGATCGCGCTGTTGATGGTGCTGGTCCTGATTTTGCAGAATCGCCGTCCCGTAGCCGATTGGATTGCCGGCAACGGCGCTGCCGGCGATGGCCCGATCAAGGGGCTACGCCGCGGCCTTGCCAATATCTGGCACGTGCTTGCGGCGTTGTATGTGATCACCGCCTACGGCGTTTGGGCGCTGGAGATTGCTGGCGGCACCGCCTATGTCGGACGCGGCACCGGCATGACCATTCTCATCGTCATCGTTGCCCGGGTGCTGGCCGATATCCTCGGCCGCGGGCTGGCCCGGCTGTTTCGCGTTTCAGAAGCCATTCGGCAGTTGTATCCATTCCTGCAGGCTCGGACCAATCGCTATCTGCCGGTGATGCAACGTGTCCTGACTGTCATCGTCACCTTCGTCGCAATCCTCGCCATTTTGCAGGCTTGGCAGGTCAACGTCTTCGGTTGGCTGGCGAGCGAAGCCGGCCGCGATGTCCTCGGCCGGCTATTCACCATCGTCATTGCGCTGCTCTTCGCCCTCGTGATTTGGGAGGGAACCAGCGGCCTCATCAACATGTACTTGCAGCGCAAGGACCAGGAGGGCAACACCGTCGTCCGCTCCCAGCGCGTTCGCACTTTGTTGCCGCTCATCCGCAATGTGCTTTTGGTGGTGGTGGCGACCATCACCGCGATGGTTACCTTGTCCGAGCTTGGTATCGACATTGCGCCGTTGATCGCGGGCGCCGGTGTGATCGGCCTGGCGATCGGTTTCGGCGCGCAGACCCTGGTCAAGGATTTCATTACCGGGTTGTTCATCTTTTTCGAGGACTCGCTTCATGTCGGCGACGTCGCCACTGCCGCCGGCCGCACCGGGACCGTCGAATCGCTGTCGGTCCGGGCGGTGACCATGCGCGACTTGAACGGCACCGTGCATACCATCCCCTTTAGTACGGTCGACGTGGTGGAAAACCTGACCCAGGATTTCTCTTACGCAGTGCTCGATGTCGGCGTTGGCTACAACGAAGATGTCGACCATGTGATCGACGTGCTCGAAGAGATCGGCGAAGAATTGCGCGCCGACGAAGCGTTCGGCCCGCGTATCCTAGCGCCGCTCGAGGTTTTTGGATTGAACGAATTTGGCGATTCCGCGATTGTCGTTCGGGTTCGCCTGAAGACCGTGCCTGGCACGCAATGGGGTCTGAAGCGTGCCTTCAACAAGTGCATCAAGGAAAAATTCGATGCCCATGGCATCGAGATCCCGTTCCCGCACCGCACGATCTATTTCGGCGTCGACAAGTCGGGCAGCGCGCCACCGATGCGCCTGGCCATGGCCGACACGTCAGCGTCGGCGGAACCGGGTGACGCGCCACCGCCGGCGCCGGCCAAAACCGAGACCGCGCGGCGCCACCGCGGACTTGATACCGAAATACCCGACCACGAATGAATGGCGCCGGCCACCACCGCGGCTACCGGGGCGGTGCCGTCAACTGGATCGGTTTGCGCACGTTGTATCTGAAGGAACTTCGACGTTTCACCAAGTTGCCGGCGCAAACGGTTCTGGCGCCGATGGTCACCACCCTGCTGTTCCTGGCTATTTTCAGCCTGGCATTCGGCGGCTCTAACCGCACGACTTGGTCGGTGCCCTTCAGCCAATTCCTGGCACCCGGCCTGATCATGATGGCGATTGCGCAGAACGCCTTCGCCAACACTGCGTCGTCGATGCTGATCGCCAAAATTCAGGGCAACATTGTCGATATATTGATGCCGCCGATCAGCGCTACGGAGATGATGGTCGGCTTGACCGGCGCCGGCGTTACCCGCGGCGTCCTAGTCGCGATCGCGGTTGCCGTCGGCATGTTGGTCGCTGTGCCGATGAGTGTGCATGCCGTCGGTTGGATCGTCTATTTTTGCCTGTCGGCGGCGTTGATGATGGCGTTGGTTGGGCTCATGACCGGACTTTGGGCCGAAAAGTTCGATCATCTGGCAACCGTCACCAATTTCGTCGTGACACCGTTGGCATTTTTGTCCGGTACATTCTACTCAATCGACCGCTTGCCGGAGCCGGTGGCGCTGGTTGCGCATTTCAATCCATTCTTCTATATGATCGACGGGTTTCGATACGGATTCTTAGGGCTGTCGGACAGTCCGGTGTGGCTCGGCGCGCTTGTCATCGGCGCCACCGATCTGGTGTTATGTTATTGTTGTCACCGGATGATTGCTTCGGGCTATAAGCTCAAATCTTGACGGCGATAGACCGGGCCGTGATACTCGGCGCTTTTCCGTATTCAGCGCCGCATGGTGCGGCAATTCATGAGGAGAAGATCGGTGGTTTCTGCCCAAATGCCGACTTATGCCAGGGTCGACGTGTCATTCGAGCGGGGCGAGGGTTGCTACCTGATTGATCAGGATGGCAAACGCTATCTCGATTTTGGCGCCGGCATCGCGGTTTGCGGCCTCGGCCACGCCCATCCGGGCCTGATCGCAGCCTTGACCGAGCAAGCCGGTGCGCTCTGGCACACATCCAATCTCTATCAGATTCCGGCGCAGCGGCGCATGGCTGAACGCTTGGTCGAGGCGACCTTCGCTGACACGGTATTCTTCACGAATTCCGGTGCCGAGGCCGTCGAATGCGGCATAAAACTTGTACGCAAGTACCACAGTGCCAATGATAATCCGGAACGCTATCGGATCATCACTTTTGAAGGGTCGTTCCATGGCCGTACTTTGGCGACTATCGCCGCCGCTGCTGACGACAAACTTCTTGCAGGCTTCGGGCCGCCGGCCGAAGGCTTCGACAAAGTACCGTTCGGCGATCTGGCGGCAGTTGAAGCGGCGATCGGACCGGCGACCGCGGCCATCCTGGTCGAGCCGATACAAGGCGAGGGCGGAATCCGGCCGACCGAGCCGGGCTTCCTCGGCGGGTTGCGGGCGCTCTGCGACGAGCACGATTTGCTCTTGATGCTGGACGAAGTCCAAACCGGCATGGGCCGCACCGGCCGTCTATTTGCGCATGAATGGGACAACATTACCCCCGACGTCATGTCCATCGCCAAGGCGTTGGGCGGCGGATTTCCCGTCGGCGCCTGCTTGGCGACGGAACACGCGGCCCGCGGCATGACCGCCGGCAGCCACGGCAGCACGTTTGGCGGCAACCCGCTGGCGATGGCGGTTGGCAATGCGGTGCTGGACGTCGTCCTCGAAGCGGACTTTCTCGAGCACGTCAACGCCATGGCCAATTATTTGAGCCAACAACTGGCCGGCATCGTAGACCGCCATCCGAAGATTTTCGCCGGCGCCCGCGGCAAGGGCCTGATGATCGGCCTTCAATGTGTCGTGCCCAATGGCGAGGTCGTCAATCGGTTGCGCGCCAACGGTTTGCTGAGCGTGCCGGCGGGCGACAACACAGTGCGCTTGCTGCCGCCGATGATCATCACCGAGGCGGAGATCGGCGTGGCGGTCGAGGCCCTCGAGCAGGCCGCTTCGGAACTCGAACAGTGACCAGCCCGCGGCACTTTCTGGACATCCACCGTCTCGACGGCGGCGAACTCAGGAAAATCCTTGACCGTTCGGCCGAACTGAAGGAGAAGCGAGCCGGCGCGCCGCGCGGGCAAGTCGACGACCCGCCGCCCTTGGCCGGCCGTGCTCTGGCCATGCTGTTCGAAAAGCCGTCGACACGAACGCGCGTCTCGTTCGACATGGCGATCCGCCAATTGGGCGGCGAAAGCGTGATCCTGAACGGCGACGATATGCAAATCGATCGCGGCGAATCGATTGCGGATACCGCCCGTGTGTTGTCGCGCTATGTCGACGCCATCATGATCCGGACCTTTGCGCACGAGACCTTGCAAGAGCTGTCGCGCAACGCCACGGTACCGGTAATTAACGGCCTGACGGACGACTCTCATCCCTGTCAGCTCATGGCTGATGTCATGACTTTCGAAGAACACCGCGGTCCCATTGCCGAGCGTACCATCGCCTGGTTCGGTGACGGCAACAACATGGCCAAGACGTGGATACACGGCGCGGCCCGCTTCGGCTACGCGCTGCGGCTGGCCTGTCCGGAACCGTTGATGCCGCCGCGTGGTCTGATCGATTGGGCGCGAAACGAAGGCGCCGAGATAATGACCACGGATCGGCCGGAAGCCGCGGCGGAAGGCGCCGATGGCATCGTCACGGATACCTGGGTGTCGATGGGCGACGATGCCGCCGACCGTCATAATTTGCTGAAGCCCTATCAGGTTGACGAGAAACTGATGGCGCGCGCGGATAGCCAAGTGGTTTTCATGCATTGCCTGCCGGCGCATCGCGGCGAGGAAGTCACCGCGGAAGTCATCGACGGCCCGCAATCGATCGCTTTCGACGAGGCCGAAAATCGGCTGCATGTGCAAAAAGGTATTCTGACCTGGTGTCTCGGAACCTGACCGAGGAGTCGACGACCGACGACCTGATCCAGCCGTTCCAAATCGACGGCGCGGCCGTGCGCGGGCACGTCGTGCGCCTCGGATCGGCGGCGGCGGAGATGCTCGGACGCCACCATTATCCGGAAGCGGTGTTGCGGCTGCTTGGCGAAGCGGTGGCCCTGACCGCGTTGTTGACGTCGACGCTCAAATTCGAGGGCATATTCACCTTACAGATTCAAGCCGACGGACCGGTTACCATGATGGTTGTCGATTGCCGTAGCAACGGCGATCTGCGCGCCATGGCGAGTTACAAGGCCGACGCGTTCGCCGCCCCGGCCGATGGTATCGATGACCGGGCGGCGGCCGAGCTTTTAGGCAAAGGCCACCTGGCGTTCACCGTCGATCAAGGGCCGGATACAGAACGCTATCAGGGTATTGTCGAACTCGACGGGCCGACCCTGGCCGACTGCGCGCAAGCCTATTTCCGCCGCTCGGAACAATTGGCAACCGCAATATCTTTGGCCGCCGGTCGCGCCGACGATGGCACGTGGCGCCTTGGTGGCATCATGGTGCAACGGCTGCCGGGCGAGGGGCCGCTGTTGGACGTGGTTGACGAGGCGGTCGAGGCTTGGCAGCGCAACATGGTGCTCATGAAAAGTGTCAAGCCGGCCGAGTTGCTAGACGCCACGCTGCCGCCGCGTGATTTGCTGTATCGGTTGTTCCACGAGGACGGTGTCTGGATTCACGCGACCCGCTCGCTTCGCGCGAATTGCCGGTGCAGCCGCACCAGGGTGGCCGGCGTCCTGAAATCGTTTCCGGCGGAAGAGGTCGCCGACCTTGTCGAGGACGGCTGGATCAAGGTGACGTGCGAGTTTTGCAACGAGACCTACAAATTTGCGCCGGGGGACTATGAATAATGATACGGTCGTCTTCGATTTCCGGATTGCTGGTGTTGTCGGCCGTGCTGGTCTTCGGCCTGGCAGGTTGCGCCGATAAGCCGGTGCCGCCGCCGGCCGCACCGGTCGGGTTCGGCGATCAGCCGCCTTTGACGTTTACCGTCAAATCGATCGAGATGATCGATGCCTACGTGCCGTCTGGACGGCCGCCCAACATCGATCACGAATTTCCGACCCGGCCGTCGCAGGTCGTCGCCCACTGGGTCTCCGACCGACTGCGCCATACCGAAGGCGACGCCGAACTGCGCGTCACCCTGGTGGATGGCGCCGTCATCGAGACGGTGGTGAAGAAATCCACCGGCTTGGCCGGCGTCGTCAAGGATCAGCAATCGCGGCGCTATGATGCGACCCTGACTGTGCGCTTGGAAATGGTCGAAGCGGGAACGGTTCGGGTCTGGACCGAAGGCACCGCGCGGCGTTCGCGGACCGTGGCAGACAGCCTCACTCTGGCGGAGCGCGACCGCGTGTTCGATCAATTCATGTGGTCGCTCGGCCGCGACCTCGACCGCGTGCTGGAGCAGCAAATGCACGCCCATTTCGGTGCCTATATGAAATGAGGTCAAGTGCCGGTCTCGACCGGCGCGCAGTAGCAAAGGGTTTGACCGCATGTCGCGAAAGTCCATCCTAGCCAAAGGACTTCTGGCGGTCGTAATTCTGGCGATCGGTGCCGCCGGATTCCTGGTGCTGGTCCGTACCAAACCACGTGTCGATCCGGCCCAGCCGCAGGAGCGGGTTTGGTCGATTTCCACCCAGACCGTTGAAATCGGCGATGTGCAGCCGACCTTGGTGCTGTTCGGTGAGGTCGTCGCCGGCCGCGAGGTCGAGCTCCGGGCATTGGTATCCGGAGAGGTCGTGGCGGTGGCGAAAAGTTTTCGCGACGGCGGTCGGATCGAAGCCGGCCGCTTGCTCGTCGAAATCGATCCGTTCGAATATCGTGCCGCCGTCGATGAGCGCCGCGCCGAGCTGGAGGAGGCGCGCGCCAAAACCGACGAAATCAAGGCACGCCAGCGCGCCGAGCAGGAAGGCCTGGTGCGCGAGCGCGAGATCCTGACGCTGCGCGAGCGCGAGGTTGCCCGGATCAGCCGGCTTTATCAAACCGGCAATGTTTCGCAAAAATCCGTCGACGACACGAACATGCGTTTGAGCAGCCAACGCATGGCGGTGTCGTCGACGGCAAATGCGCTTGCTGCCGAAAAGGCCAAGGTTCGTCAGCAGGCGGCGGTGACCAAACGCAAGCAGGTGCTGCTGCGCCGGGCGGAGCGAGATTTGGCCCGGACCAGGCTGGTCGCGCCGTTTACTGGTTACTTGTCGGACACGACCGCCGAGATCGGCCGTCGCCTGAACGTCAACGATCGCATCGGCGAATTGATCGAAGTTGGCAATTTGGAAGTCCGTGCTCACGTCTCCGACGCCGAATATCAACGCCTGCTCAATTCTCGTGACGGGTTGATCGGGCGCCGCGCGACCGTCAGATGGCAATCGGCCGACGACACCGGTACCTACCAAGCGACCGTCGACCGGACCGGACCGCGCATCGATGCCACCACCGGCGGCGTCGACCTTTACGTACGCATCGAATTGCCGAGCGGCGACCGGTTGCTCAAGCCCGGCGCCTTTGTTTCCATGCATTTGCCGGACCGGGTCTATGCCGCCGTCATTGCGCTGCCGGAAACTGCGGTGTTCGCCGACAACCACGTTTACGTCGTTGATGGCGGCCGTCTAAAAAAACGTCGCGTAACGATCGTTGGCCGCAATGGCGACACTATTCTGCTGCACGGCGATCTGCGTGCCGGCGAAACGGTATCGGTCACGCGGTTTGCTGAAATCGGCCCGGGAACAGCCGTGGCGGTGCTGCCGTGACGCCGGCCGCCCTGGTTCGCCTATTCGCCCGTCATCGCAATGCGGCCAATCTCGTCATGTTGCTGATGATTTTGGCCGGGGTTGCGGCGATCGTCCGGTTGAATACGCAGTTCTTTCCGGATTTCGGCATCGACGTGGTCAGCGTCGTCGTCAAATGGCCCGGCGCCTCCGCCGACGACGTCGAAGAAAACATCATTGCCGCCACGGAGCCGGAAGTCCGGTTTCTCGATAATGTCAAAAAGGTCGTGTCGTTTGCCCGCGAAGGCGTCGGCACCGTGGTCGTTGAATTCGACGCCGGCACCGACATGGAATCGGCGCGCGCCGATGTTGATGCCGCGTTGGCTCGGGTCACGACCTTGCCCGAGGACAGCGAAGAGCCGATCGTGTCGCGGGTGGCACGCTATGACGGCATTGGCCGCATTCTGGTGTCCGGCCCCTACGAAGAAGCCTCGCTCAAGGCGGTGGCAAAGCGCATACGCGACGATCTGCTTGCACGTGGCGTCGACAGGATCAGTTTATTCGGTCAGCGTGACGAAGAGCTCTGGGTCGAAGTTCGCCCCGAAACGTTGCGCCGCCTTGATCTGACCATGTCTGACATCGCCGAGCGTATCGCCGCAACGTCAATCGATATGCCTGCTGGCAATTTAGAAGGCGCGCTGCAAAAGCAAATCAGATCCATTGGCCAACACAAGGATGCGCGCCAAATCAGCGAACTGGAAATCCGCGCTCTGCCCGGCGGTGAGAAGATTAGGCTGGGTGACGTCGCCACCCTAAGCGACAATTTCGACGAGAGCGGCAAGATCGGATTCCGCCACGGTGACCGCGCCGTTGAACTCTATGTCCAGCGCGCCACGTCGCGTGACGCACTAAAAGCCTCAGCCATCGTCGATGCCTACTTGGCCGAACTCCGCCCGACTTTGGCGCCGTCGCTGAGGGTAGAATATTTCGACGTTCAGGCCGGTCTAATCCAGGAACGCATCGATCTGTTGCTGCGCAATGGCGCCAGTGGTCTCATTCTGGTGTTGATCACGTTGTTCGTGTTTTTGAACGGCCGCGTGGCGTTCTGGGTGGCGGCCGGCATACCGGTCGCCATGCTGGCCAACCTCGGCGTCATGCTGGTCAGCGGCCAAAGCATCAACATGATCAGCATGTTCGCCATGATCATGACGCTTGGCATCATCGTCGATGACGCCATTGTCGTGGGCGAACACGCCGATGCCCGGCGGGCGGCGGGCCTCGACCCCCTGGCGGCGGCCGAGGCCGGAGCATTGCGCATGCTGGCCCCGGTTAGTGCCGCCTCTTTGACGACGGTTGCCGCCTTCATGCCGCTGCTCGTGGTATCCGACATCATTGGCCAGATCATTTCCGCCATTCCCTACGTCGTGATATCGGTGCTGGTCGCCAGCCTGGTCGAATGTTTCTTGGTCTTGCCGGGCCATCTGCGCGGCGCTTTGGCACGCGATCCGGCGGACATCGGGCGCTACCGGCGCTGGTTCGACGGTCACTTCGCCAATCTGCGCGACGGTGTCTTTCGACGCCTCGTCGGATTGGCCGTCGGCTGGCGCTATGTCACCCTGGCCACAGCGGTCGCGGTGTTAGTGCTCTGCTTCGGTTTGATTGCCGGCGGCCGTACCGGTTTCGTATTTTTCGTCTCGCCGGAAGCTGAGATGATCAATGCCAACATCCTGTTTGCCGCCGGCACGCCACGAGAGCGAACGCAGGCAATGGTGGCAGAACTCGACCGTGCCTTGGACGACACGGCCGAAGCGTTCGGTATCCCGAAGTCCGATCTCGTGGTCATGAGTTTTGCCAAGGTCGGCATCAGTCAAGCCAGACAATTCCAACAGCTGAGCGGCGATCGCTACGGCGGCTTGCAGGTCGAACTGGCGCCGTCGGACCACCGTGACGTCAGAACCACGGATTTCATCGACGCCTGGCGCGACAACATCCGCGCCTTGCCTGGTGTCGAGCGTATCTCCCTGCTTGGCCGATCCGCCGGCCCGCCGGGGCGCGATGTCGATATCCGGTTGCAGGGCGACGACGTCGGTGCCTTGAAGCAGGCAGCGCTGGAGGTTCGCGACCTTTTGACCCGCTTCAAAGGGGTCAGCGACATTGAGGACGATTTGCCATATGGAAAGCAAGAGATCGTTATCAAATTGACGCCGAGAGGCCAGGCGCTGGGCTTCACCACCGAGGCGGTTGCCCGGCAGATTCGCGACGCCTTCGAAGGCGCGATCGCCAAGCGCTTCGCGCGCGGCGACGAGGAAGTGACCATCCGGGTCAAGTATCCGGCGTCGCGGCAATCGGAAGCCGACTTGCGCCGCCTCTATTTGCGCTCGCCGAGCGGCGCCGAGGTTGCCATTACCGAGGTAGTGACCATGCGCGGCGCCGCCGGATTCGAGCGCATCCGCCGGGAAAACGGCGTCAAGGAAGTCGCCGTGACCGCCGAAGTCGACGAGGCGGCCCTGGCGCCCAACGAACTGATCGAATCCCTCAAGGGTGGGGCGCTTGCCCGCATAGCGGAGGCCCACGGCCTCGATTTTCGGTTTGCCGGCAAGGCCGAGGAACAGGCCCAGACCCTGGCCGATATGCGTTTCGGCGCACTTATCGGGCTCTCGGCAATTTACATTATTCTGGCCTGGGTATTCGGTTCCTACACGCGACCGCTGGTGGTCATGGTCATCATTCCGTTCGGCCTGGTCGGCGCCATTTTGGGCCATATGCTGCTCGGCTACACGTTGACCATTTTGAGCCTGTTCGCTCTGCTCGGCCTTTCCGGCATCCTGGTCAACGACTCGATCGTGCTGGTAACGACCATCGATCAACGGTCGGAAGACGGCGAAGCCCTGACCGATGCCATCGTCAACGGCACCTGTGATCGGCTGCGGGCGGTCTTGTTGACCTCGCTCACCACCATACTCGGTCTGACGCCGCTGCTGTTTGAAACCAGCCTGCAGGCTCAGTTCCTCATTCCCATGGCGATCACCTTGGTTTTCGGATTGATGGCGGCGACGTTCTTGGTGCTGCTGGTCGTGCCGGCACTGATCGCCGTGCAGAACGATTTCCGCCGAATCCTTATCCCTGCCAGAACCGCGGCGTGAACAGCACGAGCACTGTGAACAGTTCCAGCCGTCCCAACAGCATGCCGATGGCCAACAGCCATTTCGCGCTGTCCGGCAAAGGCTTGAAAGTACCGGTCGGGCCGATGATATCACCGAGCCCGGGGCCGACATTGGCGATGGCTGTTGCGGCGCCTGAAATGCTGGTGGTGAAATCCAGGCCGATGCCGGCCAGCGCCAGGGTCAGCAGACCGAAAATCATGATGAAGAACAGGAAGAAACTCATGACCGCGTCGATCACCGATTCCGGAATCGGCCGTTGATTGTAATGGGCAACGAATACCCCATGCGGCTGCAGCAGACGCTGCATCTGCACCTGCACCGTGGCAAATAGGACCTGAAACCGGAATATTTTGATGCCGCAGGAAGTCGAGCCGGCACAGCCGCCGACAAACATGAAAAAGAAAAAGCCGGCAATCGCGAACGTGCCCCACTGGCCGTAATCCGCGGTCGAGTAGCCGGTGCCGGTAATGATCGACACCACGTTGAAGGCGCTCAGGCGAATGGACTGGCTAAGCGGCTGATCGCCGCCGAGCGTGGTCCAAGCCACCATCATCGCCACGCCGGCGGCAATGATGATGAAAAACCACCGTACCTGGCTGTCGCGCCACAACAGCAACGGTCGGCCGCGGGCCGCCTGCACGTAAAGCACGAACGGCAGCGATCCAAGCAGCATGAACGCGGTGATGATCCAATCGACGGAAACGCTTGAAAACGTCCCGACGGAGCCATCCGAGGTCGAGAACCCGCCGGTGGCGATGGTGGTCATGGCATGGGCCGCGGCGTGGAACGCCGGCACCCCGACCAGCCACAGAGCAATCGCGCAGATCGCCGTCAAGACCACATAGATCAAGCCGGTGGCGGCGGCGATTTGCGCGACCCGCGGCAGGACTTTCTCGGAGGTATCGGAACTTTCCGTACGGAACAGTTGCATGCCGCCGACCTGCAGCAGCGGCAGAATAGCGACGGCGGTGACGATAATGCCGATACCGCCGAACCATTGCAGGATTGACCGCCAAATCAACAGGCCGGGCGGCGCCGTGTCCAATCCGACGATCACCGTCGAACCGGTGGTGGTGAGGCCCGACATTGCCTCGAAAAACGCGTCTGTGTAGGACAGCCTCAGTTCGGAGAAAACGAACGGCAGGGCGGCGAACGCCGGCATCAGAATCCAGATTATCGCCGTCAGCACGAAGGCTTGGCGCACCGTTAGTTCACCGCCGCCGCCGCGCGCGGCCAGGAACATGGCGCCGCCGACGAAAATGGTGAAACTGGCGGCGGCACCGAACACCTGCCAGTCATGATGGTCGCGAATGCCGTCGACCAGCGCCGGCAGCAACATCGCCGCGCCGAGCGTCGCGAGCATGAGCCCGCCGACCAGAAATATTGGACGGAGTTCGATCACTGTTCGGCTAGAGCAAATTTCGATCATACGGGACCGTTTGACCGGGATTAATTTGCGCTGTGGCAATGAGCGCGTCGCCATGCGATGTGGGACATCGGATAAGACGCGCGAAGCGGCTACAGCGCAAAAGAACCCGGCCTTCGGTGGGGCAACTCGGATTTTCGTGTGCGCTGCGATGCTTGGTCACTTGAACAAGGGGTATCCCTTGTTCAAGCCCACATCGCGCTGCGCACCGCGCCTGCCCGAAATGCCGATTTGCACCCATCAAACGATTCCGTATGATCGAAACTTGCTCTACTGCAAAATTCAATTCAGCGGGCCCTGCTGAAACGGGCTGTCGAGGGAGAACGCCGGTATGTCGACGGAGAAGCTGGCGCCCTCGGTTGTTTTCATCTCGTAGCGGCCGACCATGAAACCGGTCGGCGTCGATAACGGCGCACCGCTTGAATAAACGAAACTGTCGCCAGGTGCCAGTATCGGTTGCTCGCCGACCACGCCGGGTCCATCGACTTCTTGTATGCGGCCGGCGGCATCGGTGATCTGCCAATGTCGGTTGATCAGTTGAACCGTCTCTTGGCCAGTATTCTCGATCCGGACCTGATAAGCCCATACGAAATGGTTGCGATCCGGTTCCGAATGCTCCGGCAAATAGTTCGGCAATACGCTGACGCTGATTTCGCGCGTAACCGACATGTAATGCGGCTCGTTATCGCTAGGGACATTGCCGTCATCGTTCGACATGATGAGCATCTCCAAGTCACACAGAGTTGGCTCGCTTTTTCTCGTCGCGACTATTGCCCGGCAATTTTGGTTTGTCCAGCCTCGTGGGCGCCCGATGTCCGCATTGCGGCTTCGGTTTCGCCGGTCGCGGCAATGCGAATTTCCACACGGCGGTTCGCCGCCGCTGGCGCACCGCTGGCCGCGGCGGCGATCGGCCGGTTTTCACCGCGGCTTTTGACGGCAATGTGGCCGGCGTCGATGCCGTTTGAAACCAAGTAATTGGCCACCGTCCAGGCACGCACGCTGCCGAGGCGGTGATTGTAGGCGATGCTACCGCTCTGGTCGGTGTGGCCGATGACCGCCAGTTCGACCCGGCCCAGATTGGCAACATCCCGCACAACCCGCAGAAGCTCGGCCTTGGCCGTCTCATCCAGGGCGACACTGTCCGAATCGAAACGCACGACATGGCGGCGTTGCGCCAGCGTCGGCCACTCCGCCAGTGCCGATGCCAACACCGTTTCCAGCGGTTTGCGGCAGGCGGCGATGTCGCGCGGTTGCCAGTTCTCTTCCTGTTGTTCGACCCAGCAGTCGAACAGAAACTGTGCCTCGGCCGCGGTCTTCGGATCGACGTTGCGCCAGCCATTGTCCAACAGCAACATCAAATGGGCGCGCTTGTGATCGATTGCCGAAATCTGGGCGGCCGGCAGACGCCACGATGCCGGGTCCTCGGGCGGCGGCGTCTTGCCCTGGGCGGCGGCGCCGCCTTTACCGGCGAAATGCCTGGCATCGATCCAGTCGTAGTCGGCCGCTTCCGAAACGGCGAATGTCTTGTAGTGGCCGGCCAAGGCCTGGTCGAACGCCGCCGCGTCGCGGTTCGGGGCTTGCGTCAGGACTTCTTGGGCGTCCCAGGTCTGGCAGGCCGCGACAAGTACGAGCATGGTGCCGGCGAGCCCGGCCTTGACTGATCGGTTCATGGGGATTTGCCTCATTTTCTGACGATTTCCGGCGGAATCGTTGCCGGGTTGGGGATCCTTGATGGTCGCGATGATGGCGCCGGGTCAGGGCAGCTTCGCGGCCGGACTAGGGCCAATCGGGGAATTCTTGTGGCGACATTGCGGCACCCCGACGCTTGACAGCCTCCGACCACCGGTCGAGACTCCGCCGACGTCTAAGCGGGCGTAGCTCAATGGTAGAGCAGAAGCTTCCCAAGCTTACGACGAGGGTTCGATGTTCCTCGTTTTTTCCTGGCAAATCAACCAGTTAGCTGTTTCATACTTCGTCAAAAACGATCCTTGTCACACATACGTCACAAGGGGAAATTTCTATGGCGTCTATCAGGAAACGCGGAAACGGTTGGCAAGCTCAAGTGCGCCTGTGTGGCCAACCCACAATCTCGAAATCGTTTAAGTACAAATCCGACGCGCTTCTGTGGTCCAGGGGGCAAGAGGCTCGAATAGAAAGAGGAGAGCCACTTGATCGAAATGATGATTTCAAGTCGATGCAGCTACGGCACTTGTTAGGGAAATATGCCCGCGAGGTAACACCGAACAAACGAAGCGCGGAAAAGGAAAATTACCGGATCCATCGCATTCTCAGGCATTGGATTGCGGATGTCCGTTTGCGTGATCTTAAGGCGCACCATTTTGCCCAGTTTAGAAATGAGCGTCTTCAACAGGCTGGTTCACAAGCGGTTAGGCACGATCTCAACCTATTGGGCCATGTGCTAAAGACCGCGAGCTTGGATTGGGGTGTTCCGGTTTCAAACCCAGTGCAGGCAATACGTAAACCAGCTGTATCAAAGCCTCGAAATAGACGGCTGAAACCGCGTGAGGAAGAGCTGCTTTTGCAAGGCTGCAATCGTTCAACCGTCAATTACCTCAAGCCAATCATCGTTCTTGCTCTTGAAACCGCTATGCGTCGCGGTGAGATCCTTAACATCAAATGGGATCACATCAATGCGTCAGAAAGGACACTTAAAATTCCCATTACCAAGAACGAGCATCCCAGAACGATACCGCTTTCCGAAACCGCTCTAACGACCCTGCTGGACACGCCAAATGGCCACTCGGAACAGCTATATCCAATAGCGCCCGGCGCCTTTCGGTTGGCTTGGGACCGTTTGCGGAAACGCGTGGGGATCGAAGATTTGCATTTCCACGACCTTAGGCACGAAGCAATCAGCCGGTTCTTCGAAAAGGGCTTATCAATACCCGAAGTTGCCTTGATCAGCGGGCACAGAGATCCCCGCATGCTGTTTCGCTATACTCATCTCAGAGCCGAGGACGTGGCAAAGCGGCTGAACGATCTAGAGAGCTGTCAGAGGTAGGGAGAATACAGCAGCAGCAATCACTAGGGGTCAATTGGCCTGTGTTACAGTACGGCCAAAGTCAACGGCAATTATGTCTCTAAAACCTTAAATACCCTTCAGCGCTCCAATAAGGCCCGTCAGAGGCCAATATGTAATTTCAGGTACAATGGATCAATAGATGCAGCAGCGGCTGACGGGTCTTACAGCGGCATACAAGGCCTATCTCGAAATTGCGCTTCTATGGGGTGTTCCCACAGCATTCGCAACGGTACGATACCGAATGCACAATCTTCGGCTCCATATGGTTAGGCACGCAGCAATCAACCGGCTTTTCGACAAGGGGCTTTCAATCCCTGAGGTCGCCGTGATCAACGGGGACAGAAGGTTGAGAACTGGAACAAGACGGTAGTTGACCAATGGATGGGTTGACAAAACAATCCACGAACCGGCGCAACCAAATGTTCAAGACGCAAAGTTTATGCAGCAGGTTCAAGACCAAGTGGCGAAGAAGAGAAATACCATGAGACGAAACTTACTTATATCGTGGGGCGTCCTCTCACTGATATGGATAAGTTTTATTGGGTTTATCGCTTTCTATGAGAATGGTTGGGGCCTGTTTGTAATCCCAGTACCTCCTGATGAAACCCCGTCTCTCCCGCACTATGTCTCGGTCGAAAGTGAGACAAAAGCAGGCCCAGAACCAAAAGGCCGAGGGGGAATGTTTAGAGACGATGCCGAACGGTTACGATTTATGGTCCGACTGCCGAACAGAAAAATGGAACCTGGATCCGCTGAGTTGCTAAAAGTCAGATCCCGATTTCCAAGTTACCGCAATGCATCTGATGAAAAATTCAGCGAACACCTTTGGGTAATTGTTCAAAAAGAAGCTCTAAAAGATGTTCAATTTCAAACCAGAATGATTTTTGGAGAATGGGAAGAAAAAGCTAAACGTGCAAAAGCCGCTAGGATCGAGGGGCCTGTTTTCGCTCTGGCTCCACCTCTCACAATTCTAATTTTGGGTTTAGCGATTACTTCGGTTGTACGGCGTTATCAACCTAGCCAGCTGTCGCCAAGCGTGAAAAAGGTCGTAGCCGTCGTTATCACGTGGTTAGTCGGCGCCACCTCATGGGTGTACATCTGGGCCGCGAGCGAGGAGGAAGATTTTTCCTATGCCTTAGATATGCACCTGCCATTGCTCTTTTTGCCACCCATTGTCTTCATTATCGGTATAACACTTTGGCGTTGGGCAAAACGTAGCCCTACTGACCGACACCCGCAGGGCTAAAAAGCCATGCCGGCATGATGTAACCATCGCATACGCAACTGTCGGCTCAAAATAATTGAGTTTGGTAGAACTGGGGAAGGTATCAATGGGATTAAAAGCACCAGGCAATCCGAAACTTTCTGCCCCTTCACGCCGCAATCGACCCGAGTTGTTCATTAAGTCCGAAGGAATGCAGACTGTTCTCGGCTCGCTACTGTCGGAATACATTGAATACCGGGGGGGTGAGCGCGTACGGCAACTGAGTTCGAAAGAGCGTGACGGGTATCTTCGTCATCTAAACAATATTGTCACGGACACCTATTCCGCTTGGCTCGGCGATCCCGAAAAGTACGTTGGGTATAGCAGAGGCAAGGGGAACTTTTCCAAAGATGGCAGCTATTGGGATGCTATAAATGACAAGCCATTGCTTAGCATGACGTTCTTCTTGCGTGCGATAGACTTCCTCGCCGAGCGGGGATACATCGAAAACCATGTTGCGAAGGCAGGACGCAATCCCCATTCGTCCCGTATGCGCGCCACACAGAAGTTGATCGAGCTTCTGGAAGCTCAGGTCTCGACCTGGGCTAGCATACGAACTGATACCTCTATGAATGCCATTGTCGTTAGGGATAAAGAAAGTCAAATTGTACCACTGCCAAAAGACGACGACTTCGATCTGACCCAAGCTATAGAAAATCTGCGGCGTATCAATGACAATCTCCAAACATCGCTGATCAATCTCTACATCACGGACAAGGAGCATGAGGCTCTTGCACGAAGAATGCGAGGCATTAGTTCAGCCAGTACTGAAGCTGATGGCAACGAAGAACTGAAGGAGCCGCTAGAGTTTTCAAACCGAAGCCTAAGGCGAGTGTTCAAGCCCAACAGTTTTGACTGTGGCGGTCGGTTTTATGGCGGCTGGTGGCAAGGATTGCCAAAGGAGTATCGTAAACATATCGTAATACAAGATGCCATAACCGTTGAGATGGATTACTCAACTATCCACCCACGTATTCTCTATGCCTTGGCCGAGACCGATCTCCCTGACGACGCATACACCGTACCGGGTTGGGATGTGCCCGGATGGAACAAAGAACTAAGAAACATTGCAAAAGCGACATTTCAACAGCTTCTCAACAGTCGCAAAGGAGCAGGCAACCCAAATCTGTGGGGCAACTTGTTTGCACCCGATTTAGACCCAGATCCGCTGCCGGAAGGTTGGGGACTGATGCACGAGCACGGCCAAGACGTATTTCGACGCGAAGAGTTCAAGAAGCGCACAGGACGAGAATACAAGGAACTGCTTATGGACCTAAAGACCAAGCATGAACCGATCGATAAGTATTTCTTCTCGGAAGCGTGGACATGGTTGCAACGTCTCGACGCAGACATTGCTGAACTGGTCATGCTCAAGCTTTTAGATGAACCGGTTCCGTTCACGGCTCTCCCAATCCATGACAGTTTCATCGTTAGGCGAGGTGCTGAAGGCGCTCTTTTGAGAATAATGGATGAAGCGTTTGAAGAGGTCGTCGGTGTGAAAGCAAAGGTGGATAGGAATGCCACTGTTTATGACGGCGAACGACGGGGTAGTGGCATAGTAAAAGCCGCAGATATATGGGATGACGCTGTCAGACAGTGGAAGGCATGCACAAAATACTGGCGGAGAAGAGACGAATGGCAATCAGTATGGGGCACTATCGATTAGGGACGAATACAGGGTACTTAGGAGCGCGAATGAGGATTGATCTAGGTAGCCATTATCGTGCCCTAGTATAGAGGAGGAGAGCCCAGGCAACCCCTCCGAGGCGCACTAAATCGCGTTACCCACCATTGCGGCGAGGTTATCTGCAACAGTAGGATGGGGGAAGAAAAATCGATAGCATAGGGTAATAAGGGTACGGAGAGGGTGAAGGCACGATAGTAATTGAGCATGCCGCCAGATGCTGTCGCCGTATATATATATATAGAGGCTCATTGCTCACACTTCTCCCCAGCATGGCGCTCGGCGAACATCCCCTCTCCTCTATACTAGGGAACGATAATCATCGGACCATGGCTGATGGTGTTGTGCGCCCAGTTCTTTGACACCTAGATCGGCTTCTGGCGTTGTCGCCACCTTTTTTTCTCGAAGTTCGGCTACTCCTGGTATCGGACTTTTTCTAGGGTCGCATTTTTTGCCGCCTTATACCAGCGAGCATTAAGTGAGACTCGTTTGAGGGGTTCCCAAGGCGGAAAAAGTCTGAATCAATGCGGCGAACATCTTTGGAGGTTCGTCGTGAGCAGAGCGGTTGCATTGCGGGCTGATTTT